>Ga0325410_1006804_pt1 | contig 12539 bp, 4 predicted proteins | sample PopdelMetagenome_16_FD_206182 | JGI IMG/M metagenome (GOLD analysis project Ga0325410, IMG submission 206182) | Populus deltoides microbial communities from Bellville, Georgia, United States - Xylem-PdIQD-R3 | ecosystem: Host-associated > Plants > Phyllosphere > Stem > Wood/Secondary xylem... | reverse complement strand
AGGTATGCCCTACATTGATCATCTAGATGAATTAATCATCTAGGTATGCCCTACATTGATCATCTAGATGAATTATGTGAGAGTTGTGTTCTCAGCAAGCATCATAGAGCTAGTTTTGCCAAAGAGATCAACTGAAAAGTAAAATAACCATTGCAATTAATGCACACAGATGTGTTTGGTCCCATAAAGCCAAAGTCAACTGGATATAATAGGTACTTCCTTACTTTCATTAATGATTATAGTATAAATATTTAATTACTTTAAAGAGTTTAAAGCAACTATTGAAAAGCAAAGTGGATATAACATTATAACTCTAAGATATGATTACGGTGGAGTATATATATCACAAGTCTACTCAAAGAAAAGAAGCTATCTGTTAAGCCTTTTATACACAACAAGGCATTTAGCATTAGACAATACCATCATATACACCACAATTGAATGGTGTAGTTGAGAGAAAACATTAAAATATTCTTGATATGACAAATATCTACTTAAAGAAAAGAAGTTAGCTAAACAATATTGGGCCGAAGTTGTGTCATGTGTAGTGTATCTACTGAATCACTGCCCAACTAGAAGTCTGCAAGTTGTCACTCTTGAAGAAGCATGGTATGGTCACAAGCCATGTGTTACTCATCTTCGAGTCTTTGGTTGTATGGTCTATACAAAGATCCTAGATGCAAAAAGGACCAAACTCAATGATAAAAGTGAGAAATGCATCTTTATTGGATATAATGATAGAAGGATGGGATACAAGTTGTTTAATCCCATCACAAAGAAGGTGATTATGAATAGAGATGTTATATTTGAAGAAGATAAAAAAGTTGCCAATGAAATAAGGATAAAAAAAGAGTCAAATGGATCAATATTGATATGATCCTTGGAAATAAAGTGGAAGTACCAACAATACTTACAGAAGGTCCAATAATACAAATAGATGAGCCATAAACTCTAGTATATAGATTCCATGTATTCAACAGAAAAAAGCACGTCAACATTAGGATCATCATCATAACCATCAACATCCTTATAAGAAGAACAAAAAATGATGAGAAATCTAAAAGATTTGTAAGATCTCACTCAAGTCATGAAATATATAACTCTATTTTATTTCTTCGTAGATAGTGACCCACTTAGCTTTAATAAAGTTTTCACATAAAAGAAATGGATAGAAGTAATAGATGAAGAAATACATGCCATTAAAAAGAATGATACTTGGAAGTTGACCAATCTATCATAAAGCAAGATAGTAATTGGTGTCAAATAGGTATATCAGACAAAGATAAATGCAAAAGGCGAACTACAAAGATATAAAGCAACATTTATAAAGGCTACAAGTAGAGAGAAGGCATTAACTATGGAAAAGTATTTCTTCTTGTAGCCTGACTAGAGACATTCAGACTAATGATCTCACTAGTTGCACAACATAGATGAAAGATTTATCAACTTGATGTGAAGTCAACATTTTTGAATGACTTTCTAGAAGGAGAGATATATGTTGAACAACCATTTAAATATGTTGAAGCCGATAATAAAGACAAAGTATATAAGTTAAAGAAAGCCCTCTATGGTTTAAAGTAAGCTCTGCATGTTTGGAATACTAAAATTGACTGGTATTTTCAAGAAAATGGATTTAAAAAATGTCAATATGAACATGCAATGTATGTAAAGGAAGAAGATGATGGAAGCATACTATTTACATGCTTATATGTTGATGATTTGATTTTCATTGGCAACAATCCTATTATGTTTGAGGATTTCAAGAAAAACATGGTGCAAAAGTTTAAGATAGCAAGCATTGGTCTAATGACACACTTTCTTAGCTTAGAAGTGATACAAAAAGAAGAAGGGATTTTGGTATCCTAAAGTGGTTATGCCAAAGATATTCTTGAAAAGTTCAAGATGAAAAGCCGCAATTTGATGTCAACTTCAGTTAAAAATGGAGTGGAATTGAGCAAGAGCAAAGTAGGAAATGTTGATCTAACTTACTTTAAAAGCTTAGTAGGAAGCTTTCGATACTTGACATGTACTAGATCGAATATACTCTATGGAGTATGACTTATCAGCAGATATATAAAGACATTAGATCAGTCTCACTTGAATGCAGCCAAGAGAATTATCTGCTACATCAAAAGAACAATGAATGAAGGTATGTTTTATACTTCAAGTAAAAACTTCAAGCTTGTTGAATAATCAGATAGTGATTGGGGAAGAGATCTAAATGAAAGGAAAATCATAATAAGATTTGTCTTTTTTATTGGAAATACATCTTTCACATGGTCATCCAAGAAACAATGAGTAGTAACATTATCAAGTTGGGAAGTCGAGTATGTTGATGTAAACTCAATTGTAAGCCATTTAATATGGTTAAGAAATATGATGAAGCATTTGAGAATTCCTTAAGAAAATCCTATAGAGATTTATATTGATAATTGATCGATGATTGCATTAGAAAAGAACCCAGTGTATCATGAAAGAAGTAAACACATCGATATATGTCATCACTTTATCTGAAAGCATGTGAAGAACAAAAAGTTGAACTGATATCTTGCAAAACAAATGTTAAAGTTGCAGATATCTTTATAAAGTCATTAAAAGGAGAGACATTTATTAGATTAAAGTTCATGCTTGGAGTGACATCCCTCAATTGAGTTTAAAAGGAGAATTTGTTGTAGTAAACTCAAACCAGAAGATCAAGAATGACAACCACTAACCATTGACCGACAGCTACCAACTACAACCACTAATCGCTTTCACACTACCATCTACCATTATCTTTCACATATGAAACTTTGATTTTTCATGCTTTTATTTTGTGTATTAATCACAACTAAGTTTATGTTATTGAGTATGGAAAATAAAAGAGAGAAATACTAAAGAGAAATAGAGGGTGAGAGTTTGAGAGTTTGCGATTTTATGTAAGCTTGTAGTTTTTGAAATAAAACAGATTGTTATATCTTTTTTGAGTGTTTCAAAACCACCACCAGTGATTTCTCCCATTAACATCAAGTATGGAGTTGGGAAAGGTTGTGTCTCTTTTTTTTTTCTTTTCTCCTTCCCTTTTTTACCCTACACAAGTGTACTTTTTTTTTCTTTTTTCCTTTCCACGTTGTAGGCACGTCCCCTCTTCTCTCTTCACAATTTTTAGTCTCTCTTTCTTTTTCTTTATTTCATTCTAGTCCTCTTCTTTTATTTTTTTAATTTCTGATTTTTTTATCTGGATTGTTTTAGCAAAACTCAAAACATATAAAAAATAGGCGAAAGGGTAAAAAATTATGAAATGGCATTGGCCAAATCAAGTTGAATATATATATTGAAAAACAAGAGGTCGAAATTAGGTGATGAAATATATAATAAATACATGAGATTTTGGAAGTAGTTGGTAAACTATATATTACATGTATTGTTAAATGCAAAAGAGAGTATTCTTTGCCTCTAATGAGATAAAAAGCCTTTTAAAAAAAGCTGAGAGGTGGGGTCATCACTTGCGGCTTCTTGTTAACCATAGAAATGTCTCGATTGATGCCTTTCGTTCCTTAGTTAATTACACCAAATCTTTGTCTGATCATAGAAATGCTATGGTGGTACAGAGTAGTCTTCAATTAGATACATGAAAAACATAGATATTTTTAGTTCCGTAGAACCAAAGATCAAAAGTTATACCATAGATTAATTTTAGGAATAAATTGTTTCATTTTCTTTAAATTTCACATTTATATTTCCTTTTGGGTCATCATAATGTAATTCTCATGTTTTTTTTTTTTATAATTGTGCAAGCTAGTACTTTTAATCTTCAAAAATAGGTTGGGGATTAATTACTTTTAATGCTAAATTACTTAATCATTTCATAAATGGATTAATTACTTAATTATTTCATAAAAAACACAGAGATATATAAATCTTAATTTACTTAATTTAAGATTACCTTTAAATTATTATTTTTTGGCTCATATTTTATGATAATCTTTTAATGCTTAATCTTTTATTATAACATAACAATAGATTTGGGGACAATTTAGATGGATCATAAAATCAATATTATTCGGGAAAAAAATATATTTAGATCCAACTAACACCCACATAGCTGTGTGGGTCCATTTCTGGGGGAAAAAGTATAAAAAATAAAGCCAATTTTGCTAAACACAAGCCCATTCTAATTCCACCTCAGCAGATCACACGTTTAGGGTAACATAACCTGGTAGGACTTCTTACTTCATTGTCCTAATCAGGCTTTTTGCAGGCCACTCACGAAACTATAATTTCTTCCATCATCATCATCATTTAAAATATATTTTTTAATAGATATATATATTTTTATACAAAATGATAAAAATATCCTAACTTAACAAATTTAAACCCCTACCTAATTTATTAATGATTTGTCATATGATATTAAAATTCATTTTTTTCAAGGTTAATTTTTTAATAAATAAGGTTAGATTTAAATTTCTTTTCTGAGGGTGTTTTTGTTAGTTTATATGGAAATATATACTAGAATGATAATAAATTAAAGAATGAACTAAAATATAGAAACAGATTGGAAGCAATTAAATCTACAGGGATAAATTGGAGAGGAGTACTAGACATAAAACCCACTATGGAAGAAGAATTTAATTTCTAAAACAACTGGCGTGCGGATTTATTATTTGAGATATAATCAAAGTTCTTCTTGTGTACGTTATGGTTATAGCTAGGAAAACCCTCTTTAAACTGCTTTTCCTTCCTTCTTCACATGAAATTAGTGCATAAAAGGAATGGATAGTTATTCTTAATCTGTACATCACGTGGTTTCTAGAAGCTCAAATGCAAGAGAAAAAAACATATATACAGATGAAGTTAGTACATTGAAGTTCTAGTTAGGATTGAAATTCACGAGGTTTTCGAAGACAAACGGGTATGTATGAAAGAAATTTAAGACCCAACAGGAATTCTTACCAAAGATACAGTCTCCAGGTTTGGTGAGCATTTTAACCACTCTTGGAAACCTTCATCCACATGTATTTAAATTACGAGATTACTATACACTAAATTGAAGCGGTCAACTAATTAAAAGTCTTAATGTATAGTGTCATCATCCAAACTTTTATATGCCAATCATTATTTCGATGATAAAGAAAATCTACCTTAACTTAATTTATTTTAAAATTAAGTTGTTGGGATATCTTTACCCTATTTGGATAGTCGCCAAATAATTCACGTTATTTGGATAGTCGCCACTAGCCTTTCATGATTTCGAATTAATTAATCACGACAATTCACGTTAGCTATATTGGATATATCTATAAGGATTCTTATTTTTTTTATTAACGTGGGTTTTCGAGCCAGCTTGAACGTATTTCGACTAATCCCACAAGTTCTGAAATTAACGACTATGTAAACCTCCAGTGGTCATCATATTAGTAATCACAGGACTCGAACCTGAGATCATGAGGATCCTTATTGTTTTTATAGGAAGGGGTGTGTATGCATAGGAGCACATAAAAATAGAAAATTCACAAGTTATACAAAGAAAAAACATGGGTTAATGGTAATTTATAACTACATTATCTTGAATGATCTTTAATGTTTTTTTTTTATTATATTAATATAAAATGGTGATTACAAATGAGTTTCTTGAATACTATAAAGTGTTAAATTAGATGTACGTAACATTTCTCTAGTTTGATTACATCATCCTCTTATTAGGGATGGTAATGGAGGTTCCTTACTTTCTGCCCTAATCTTCATACATGCCTTCATTTGTATTGCACACGATCTACAATTCTTCATACCTACTTTAATTGAAGATCAAAATTCCTTTTTTATGATAAATTTCAATAAATAAAATACACATGCAAAAAAGTTTCATTTATATTTATCAGAAAATGATTTTACATAAATATTCAAAAAATTATAAATGTAATAAATTATATATAAATATAAATTCAGGTGTGGAGGTTTATCAAGTTAGACAATACTCTATTCACCTCCATACTTGAATGAGTTTGGTGTTTTTTTTTTTTTTATCTGCCCCCACCTTCATCTCCATATATGGAGGTAAAAATCTCTCCATATCCATCTTCGTTAAGATAAATGAAGATAAAGTTTTATAAAAAGGGGTAAAATTATTTGTCATATATTTTATTTAGAAAAGTTATAGTTCCATAATTAATATCTATCAAACATGTTAGGCGATAATATTACGAATAAAAAAAAAAACTAAACACTCTCATGTCACACAAACATACAGAGAGATGATGCAAGAACCGACGAGTGTTAATAATATATTGATGGGTATAGCGGTGATCAAGACCTAATGTTCTCATTGGACTAAAGTTGGGTTGGTAGAAATGGGTGAAGGTGGTTGGACAAGCAAGTTCATGGAAGAAACATATAATCAAATCTGGTGTAACCAAGGCTCAACCCCTCTCGCACCAAGATTTTGCCGTAAAAATATCCCACTTCTTTGTCTCATCATCATCGTCAAGGCCACAAATGTATGGTATTTTTGTAATATCCTTAAAACACTAGTGGCAATTTTGGTAAACCAAGTTTCTAGTCCATGCATCGTAATGGCATTTTAGAGAATTAGTTGTCGTAAGAAGATCAAGATTTCAGTGCACCGTCTTTGTCATGAGTGTTATCATGATTAAAAAATTTAAAAAAATGGACTACCCATAGCTGCTGCTTCTCCTTGAAGGATGATTTATAAAAGGACCATCTCCCTCTTCTTGTTCTTATTGATGTTATAAGGCTTTGTCTGCGAGCATCATCCGTACTCTCTGGGGTTTTTAATACTGTCCTGTCTGCTTAATTTTAGCCAGTGTCAGCATTGAAAATGGAGGAAAGTCTTCCTCCTGGATTCAGGTTCCATCCAACAGATGAAGAGCTAATTACTTGTTATTTAACACGCAAGGTTTCTGATATCAGCTTCACCTCCAAAGCTGTTGTGGATGTTGATCTCAATAAGTGTGAACCCTGGGATCTCCCAGGTACTTCTTGCTTTATAATTCTTGCTATTTGCTTCCTTGCATGTCTGGAATCAAGTCATCTTTCTCTTAAACTTTTGTTTCAGCTTAATTTTGCCTACTGTTCTCCATTAATGGTTGAGGTGTTTACCCTTTGATCAATATTCTCCTATATATATATGGTTTCGCTATTGTCATTCCAAAAATTGATGATCAATGGAGAATATATCGTGGACAAAATAAAAATAAAATATATCCCACGTTTCTCAAGAGATAAATAACTTAATTTAGAAGCATAAATTTTAAAAATCCATCCCTTATTAATTCCTGTCATTTTCTTTTTAATATTATTTTTTTTTTATAAACTCCGAGCATCAAATAATTAATATTTTCAACCAAATTTCATTAAGACAGACACACTTTGACAAGTATTTCTGATGATAATTAGTTTATTTTGCATAGAAACAAATGAAAATGGAGGTGGAATATATATATATATATTCCTCTCGATTTTTCTCAACTCAATTCTCACTCCGTTTTCACAAGTACACTGTTTTGTGAATTCAAACCTGAAACTTTATTAAATAGAGGAGACATGCCAGCAGGCTACAGATTAAGGATTACTTACATAAACCATAAACGATTAGGAGATCATTGACGACAATGCATATTCATGCTAACCATAAGTACTATTCTTTTCTCTCTTCCTTTTTTCTTTGATTAACTAGTTTCGTAGTGGAGAAATCAAATGAATCCAGAAGAAAACTCAAAGATCTGTTAACTAATAATCTTAATATTGTGTACATGTGCTAATGGAATTATAGAATATTAAATAAATATTAAAACATAAAACAAAATAATTTTAATGTTTTATATTGCTATAAAGTTCTTGTATATGAAAGGAAAAAAGATTATATTGTTTATTTTTTTTTTTGAAAAACAGTAAAAACTTGAAAACAAAATCTGTTGAAAACCTCTTCTCCACACTCAGTACGAAATTGAAGTATTATTTTCTGAACAGCTTCACCTCATGATTCAAAATTAACATGTATACATGGTGCAGCCAAGGCATCCATGGGGGAGAAAGAATGGTACTTTTTTAGCTTGAGAGACAGAAAATACCCAACTGGACTTCGAACCAATAGAGCCACTGAAGCAGGCTACTGGAAAACCACAGGGAAAGACAGGGAAATCTTTCGTGCAGGAGTGCTGGTAGGAATGAAGAAAACCCTAGTGTTCTACAAGGGTAGAGCCCCGAGGGGTGAGAAAAGTAACTGGGTTATGCATGAGTACAGGCTAGAAAACAGGCATCCTTTCAAGTCCACAAAGGTAATGCATATATACTTGGCATAATTTGACCAATCCTTACAGCTTTATTATCAGTCCATGCCATGTTCTATTTGTGTTTTATAAGACTAGCTAATTTCTTGGGTGTTTCATTGTTACAGGAGGAATGGGTAGTTTGTAGGATATTTCAGAAGAGCACAGCAGTCAAAAAACCGCAGCAGGAACCATCCTCTCAGCAATCTCTAGGGTCTCTATGTGATACAAACTCAATTGTCAATGATCAGTATGGAGATATTGAGTTACCAAACCTAAATCGTATTGCCAATTCATCAAGTGGGTTCAGTAATATTTCGGCACACACTTACAACAACGAAAGCAATGTAAATATGAACTTGAACATGAATTGGGCTGCAGCAAGAGAAGCAGCAACTCTCCCTTCACTCTCATGGCCTCCAGGATTGCTAAGCTCAAACCTTACAACGAATTCTTTGTTGCTTAAGGCATTGCAACTTAGGAGTTATCAACAAAGAGAAGCTACAACTACTGATTACTCGTTTCTGACAAATGGGAATATCGTTCATGAGTTTGGGACTGATTTAGGTTCAAATTTCCAAGCATCTTCTTCTTCTAAGGTTTTAGACTCAGTGCCACAGCCACAGCAGGAGCAACCATTCAATTTGGACTCCATTTGGTGAAGCTGTAATTAAAGTTAAAATTAACTAACATCTATCCTTTTTTATCTTCAAGTGGGGTATTTGAAACCGTGACTCAGGACAAACAGCTCATACCCAAGAATAATGTTGTAGTCAGATATTGTACACGTTGGAAATCTTTCTTATATGTTTGTGAAGTAGGGGAAGTTTTCCTAACTTTCAAGTGTCGAGTTGGTGCAGCAGTAATTTTACTTCAATGTCGAAGTGAGGGAAAATCCCTTGTTCTTCGTCACTATTATATGTTCATGTTCCACTTCAGAACACTTCTATCTATTCGTAAATGTTCAACGTAAATTAATATTTCACCAACCTCTTCTTAATTAGAGGCAAACCTTGTTGCTTTATCCTTTTATTCTGTCAATCAAATAATTCGATTCCTCTTTCTCATGCAATTATTGGAAATTATAATCGAAATGTCCATAGAAAAATGCATGCGCCATGCAAGCTGAACAATCTAGGACAACGGAAATCCCTAATTAATGAATTAATCGATGGATCATCAAATTCTAACTTTCACAAAGAATTGCGATTGGAATTGTTTTGGGTGCTCTCCACACTCCAAAAAAAGCACGAAGAGCTGGGAACGTGGATGTATTCATGTCTTAATTTAGTAAAACAAATTTCTCAGAACAGTGATAACTTTCACCTGCCAGCTTCGATTACCGTACTATGAAGCCTGATGTACATAAATGGATCCCGTTAGAGCAATAAGGTTCATATGCGAAATATGAGGACATGTCCCTATAGCAGAGTGAAAAAAGGAGAGCATGGGAACCGAGGCCAAGAAACCAGCTGCTGTTGTCGTAGCTGAAACGTGATATGTGATAGCTGTCAAAGATACAGTTTATTTCTTCATTACTGTTATAATTGCATTGAATTCGTATATAGGGTTCTATCCTTATCTCTTAACTATAATGAACGCTCTACCTGTTACTCATTCAGGAGAAGACAGTTTCTTAACTATCAGTTTAATTCAAATTAAGATATAAAATGGTTAAATTTAGTCATGGTAACGTGTAATTAAGCTGGTTTGAGGGAATTCGAGTGTTAGAAAATATAGAAAATATGGTTGTAATTGTTTTTTAAAATGTTTTTTATTTAAAAATATATTAAAATATTTTTTTTATTTTACAAAAATCATTTTTGATATCATAGCATTAAAATAATATAAAACATCAAAAAAATATATAATTTTTATATAAAAAAATAAAAACAATTTGCACTGTGTTTTCAAACAGTATATAAAGAGAATTAGCTGGTTTATTGTGATAACAATTTTATTTGTAAAACTTAAAACAAAACTATAATAAATGACAAATTTGTTTAAATACAATTCACATTATTATTAATTTTTTAGTTTCATGTGTGGAAGTAAAAGTGCCAATCTTTGACACATACTTTCGAGGGATTAATTATTTTCTATGAGGGGTATTTTTCCCTCCTTTTATTCATTGCGAAATATTCCAATACTCTTCTGTTAGGTTTTAATTATGTATTTTTCAATTAATAATATTATAAATACAAGAGGATTTTTTCAATTTACACCTTTAATAAATATTGATACTTAAATTGTATTAAGTTATTAATTAATTGGTGTTCGTATATATATTAAATCAAAACCCTTTTTTATAGAATAAGATACTAAATATATAATATCATATCTTAAAATATTATACACTAAACCATACTAGCATACTAGATTACAATTCAAATATTATAATTACTCTTATAATTTAAAAAACTATCTTTTACATTCTAAATTTTATACACGTGCTAACATTTTTCATCATCCTATAAAAAAAATAAAAAATTATTTAATTATTTACAAAAATTTTATTATTATTCAAGATTAAAATACTCTTTTAATCTCGTATATTAAATATTACCCTGGTTGTTCCACCCATCTTCTTCCCCTAGACACGAAGCCTAACAGCCACCTTCCATTCTCTATGTTCTCTCACCAACCACGATCTCAAACCATAAACCCACAACAATCACCATTGACAAATGGATTTACACGCATTCATTATCCTCCTCTCAGACAATGCGTACGAAGCCAATCGTTAGCTTCTGCCACTGGTTGCTGCAGTAATTCTTTCTTTTTCTCCTTCTAGCTAGGTTTGTTAGAGGTGAGGGTGGTAGGAAGGGAGAAACTAATTCGCTCATGGCCTTAGTAATGGTTTTGGCTAAGCATAATGCTTTGATAGTTGAAGCATATGCAAGACTTTTGATACAATCTAGATTGCGTATCTTGAACCAGTCTTGAAGAGTAAAACTTGTAAACGATTATCAGTTATCCAAATGGTCAATTTCTTGATGAAGTGTCTGAATCCTAGGAGCCTATTCTTTGAGCTTGACTTGGTAATTGAGGAGTTGGATGAGTGCCAGTACAATAAGATGGCATATGTGAGTGGAGTTGCATTTAAAGCTTCGTAAACTACAAAGAAAATAGGTACAGAGAAAGGGCCAAAATTTGAGAAGAGTTCTGGTTCAATTCTGGTGAACAACAAATCGTCTCCTCGGATCACTCTTACAATTGATTAAAAACACTTTTGGATTTTGTTGAGAGTTTGGTGATTTTTCATTGCACTAACGAGTTTGGTAATTTTTGAGTTTCTAATTATACGGAAGAGTTTGGTGATTTTTTCGGTTTAGCTCATTTTAGCTCGGTTTTTTCTGGTTTGGGTTCGGTTCAATTTGGTTTTTTTGGTTTCAGGCTTATAACACCGAACCGGTCAGTTTTTTCAAAATTTTAATCTGTTTAATCAGTTTTATTTTCACGGTTCGGTTTTTTCGGTTATTTTTTTCTGATTTTCTTGATTTAATTGGTTTTTTAGATTTTTTCTCACCCCTAGGATTTGGTTTGTTACATGTAATTTAGACCAAACTACATGAGTAGTTTGGTCATTTTAATATATTGAAGAATTTTTGGTGATCCATAATGTATATAGTAATTTTGAAATGATAATCGCAATTTAAATCAAAATATATTATGTTTTATGTAATATTTTAAAATTTCTGTTAACCCATCTAAAAAAATCTTAAACTTAAAAAAAATCTAATAGCTAATAGGTATATTAAGATTTTCGTCCAAAACATTCCTAAATAAATAAATATAATTAGCCCAATTCTCTTAGTATAAAATATAAAGATAAAAAATAAAATCATTCTCTGATTCTTCAAACAAATCCTAACTCTTGATATTCTATTTTTCTCTCGTGATAGCAATTAGAGTTGTGATTTTTACTTGCTTAATTGTTTTTATTTGTTAAATTGTATCAAGGGAGGAAAGCTATAGTTTCTATTTTCTTAACAAATACACAACCAAACAAGAATTTAAGATAATTCTAATTTTTGGTGTGTGGAATTTTATATTTCTTATTATCTTTACATTTAAGGTTTTGATGGATTTTTGTGAATTATATAAAATTAAATTCTTTTTAGTTTTAATTACTTGAATGTTTAAAAATACCAATTAGACAAATAATTATCATGTATTCAATATATTAGTTTTATTTTGATTTTTAGTAATCTACAAATCAATTTTTGAACCAATAATAATGACTTGAGTTAAGTTTTAAGAGTAGGATGT
>Ga0325410_1006802_pt1 | contig 12541 bp, 12 predicted proteins | sample PopdelMetagenome_16_FD_206182 | JGI IMG/M metagenome (GOLD analysis project Ga0325410, IMG submission 206182) | Populus deltoides microbial communities from Bellville, Georgia, United States - Xylem-PdIQD-R3 | ecosystem: Host-associated > Plants > Phyllosphere > Stem > Wood/Secondary xylem... | reverse complement strand
AATTATTTAATATAATTAATAAAAAATTAAGTTTTATAAAGTTTCAATTTAATTTTTAAATGGTTATTTCAGTTTTAAAATTTATGAATTTCACATATTAATCCAAATTTACACGAGTTTGACATTTAAAGCAAATGGGAAAATCCAAATCGGGCAGGCAAGGCGAGAACCTTAATATCCCTGTAAGAAGATCTGAAAGATTATCAGACAAATTAAAGAAACTCCCAGATGACTTAATCCTCAAAATCTTGTCAAACTTTCAAGATGACCCCAAGACCCTCATCCGCTGCTCCTCTGTCTCAAAACACTTCCTTTCCCTCGTTTCCAAAACCGCAACAGTCTACGTCAGATGCCCATTAGCAGGCGAGAACTGGGAATCTCTACCATGTCGGAAAAAACACCTCCACACTCCTCGAACTGCCATCCCCAGAATCAGAAAGGTTTTTACAAATCTCAAATCTCTCGATCTCAAGTTATGTAATCATGTACTCCCACCGACATCTGATGGTGGTTTTATGATGATGATGAAGGGTGTACTTGGTAGTAATGGCGATATCCGTGTTACGTATCGAGTGGCTTTGGAAATCGGGTTGTTGACAAGGGAAACAACCCGACTGGGTGACTGGATGACCCATTGGTTCTTAATTTGAATCGTCGTTATTTCAAGTTGTTATGATTGCCTTTTCTTGAAAGTTTCTTGCCTGTTAATGATATGTTAGCACATTTCTTTAATGGGTTGTGTAGTATGGCGATTTCGAGAGGTAGAGTGAAGGGGCCTGGATTATCTAGAGGGAATTTGTTTATGAGACAGGATCAGGTGTTTGAGTTGGCGAATTTGAATTCGCACAAGAGTGTGTGTGAGAGTTGGATCATGAACCCGGAGAATGTGCTTTATTGGCTTAAGGATTCCGAGAATGAGAATTGTATTAGAGAGGAGGTGTGGCTTGTTGGGCAATGGGAATCACATGGTACAAATGAAATGGGGGAAGGGCTAGCCAGGCACTTTGACATGTTGAGTGCCACGGAGAGGGATGTGAAAGAGTTACTGGTTGCGTTTGATGTTGATGATGATATGGGACATTGAAAATATAGAGATTTTGTAATGGCAGTAAGCTCTCAATCTACTTAGCTCTGTGTTCAAATATGTTTTTGGTGAGTTTAATAGCATAGTATTAATATTAGATAGGACTTCAATTGGAAGTGTTTTAACTGGATGCTGAATCGTTACATAGTTATTATGGATATAGCTGAATGTAGATTGACCTGTGCAACTGTGACTGACTGATGCGTGAAAATAGAGAAGATGGAAAGTCTCGTACTTTTATGGATTTATTTTATAGCCATTATCAATGATAAATCTTATTGTTCATTTTTTGTCAAATTATAAGTGATATTTTCTTCTTAATTGTGCTCTAACGCAAGCATAGAATTCATGCTGTGCTTTATGACATTCTAGACGTTGTGCTCCTTGGTCTGATGGTTGTGAAAAATACAATTTTGATTCTGGCAGTGAATGCCATGAAGATCTTCAATAACTCAGCAAACCAAAATTAGGGACTAGGCTTAACTGAATATTCAGTATAGATGCATCATGCATCCTAGGATTATCAGGTGGCTTCTCATATGTATGCATCAGTCATGTTAATGTTTTAATCCTCTGAAGTTTTTTCCTGCTCTAGAGTAATTATAATCCTTTAGCTTTGAATTGTCGGTGAATTGTTGCTCCTTCCATAATTGGGAATTGCTAGATAAATGGATGCTCAGACGCGTTCTCATATTTATGCAACCTGTGATTTTTTTCTTTTAATCCTCTTTTAAGGGTTTTTTTTTCCTGCTATAAAGTAATTATAATCCTTCAGCTTCTACCTTGTTTGTGAATTATTATCTCTCTCATAGTTGGGAAACCAGTGGTAGAATGGCCAAAAGCCGTAGTCAGCTGTGCTGGTTGCCAGCTATCGGAGTGGAGTTCTATAATCTCCAATCACGTTGTTCGAGGGAAGCTCCTTTTGGTTCTTGTTTTTCCCACATAACCTTGCTCCTTTGCCGATATTGCTGTCAACTTCTTTGTGATACAGCCTAGCAATGAATTATATTAATCTTTCTGCATATACCTCTTATAAACTGCATTCACCTCTCAAGATTTCAGTAGCAGTTTCAGATTTGAATGTTGTGGCCAGTGCATTACTCGGGGAACTTCTTTTTTGAACTAGGATTGCGTTGTGTTTTTGTTTTGGAGGTGTTTGTATGTACTGTAGGCAATATCAGTTTAGTTATGAGAATAACTATTCTTGTTATCAAGGTAAATGCTGGTGGAATTGACCATCGTTTGTCGTTTCGGGTCATCCAGTTGGAAAGTTAGAAAGAACAGCAACGGGATTGCAACCACGATAATTACTTCTAGAATTATGGTGATCAAGCTGTGGCTGGTAATGGTGCGGACAATGTTGAACTCGAAATTGTCTAATTTGTGTTAGGTATTTTTATGGTGTGTTAGGAAACGCGATTCAAATAATCGTGTTTTTTTTTTTAATTTAAATTTTTCTAGTATAAAAATAATTTTTTTATTTTTTCAGATCGTTTTGATGTGTTGATGTGAAAAATAATTTTTTAAAAAATAAAAAAATATTATTTTAATTAATTTATGGATAAAAAATATTTTAAACCGTAACGAACACAATTTTAATACTAGAATAGGGTTAAATTGGCAAGTTAGATGGTGACTTTTGTATATCTGTTTGGAAACATGACACTACAAGCAATGGGGATAACGTTTTTTAATTTTGAGCTGTTCCTTCCATTTGCCTAAAATTCTGTTTTGGTAAGAACACTACAATTTACTTGAATCTAAGGTAGTTTTTGCTCATTAGCTCTGCCTATAGCTTAATTCACAGTCTGACTTTGAACATGTAGGGAAGACCAGCCTTGTATTATCATAAATTATTAATCAGAAAATCATTATTTTTATTGAAAAAAATTATATTTAAAAAAATTATTAAGTCTATTTATTCAATTTTAGTTTTTATTTTTAATATTAAATATAATTATATAGATTTTTGCATGTTATTGATAAAATATTGGAGGGTGAAACATGGTTGAGTGAATAAATGAAAAACATGAGTTCCCTAGCTAATTATGATGATATTTTTGTTTAGAAACAATAATTAAATTCCATTAATTTTATCATCCTAAATTCATATAGTTTTTTCTTCTTTTACTTGGAAATTAGCTCAATTTATTCTTATATTTTATCCTTAGTTTCCAATTTTTATCTATAAATTATAACATTTGATTTCAATTCTCCCAACCAAGATATTATAATGATGGAAATAATTAATTATTCTTTCATGTATTTTCATAAATTTAATTTATTTCCAATATATCAAAATATTTACAACAACAATGATATATATATATATAACGTGGGTATTTAGGGTAATTTACGCGCACCTCGACTAATTCTACGAGTCTTGAAGTTAACGATCATGTAAGTTTCCAGTGGTCTTGAGGTTTGTGCAACTTGAATTAATGATTTTTAAAAAATAAATCTAGTATCTGACCAGTTAAACTGTATCATTCAGGATTTAAAATTGTGATTATAATATTTAAATGCATAAATAATATGCAAAATCGTACCACTACAAATTAAATGCTAACAACATGACCTAATCCCAGTCATTTACTTATTAGATTATATTTGATATAGCTTTTACAAATTTATTAAATTATTTTTTTTAACTTTTAACTTAAAAAAAATATAAATATATTTCATTATAAATAACTCTTAACTTAAATAAGCTCATTATTTTACTTTTAACTTAAAAAAATATAAATATATTTCATTATAAATAACTCTCAACTTAAATAAGCTCATTACAAAATCGAATCCAAAATTTGCTTTAATTAATAGTAAATTTTTAAACATTTTATTTATATTACCTTTTTTAGAATTTCATTAAGTCAATTATTTTTTTTTTATTAAACGTGCTTCTAAGCTAACTCATTTTTATTTTAAATTATTTATAATTTTTTTTAATTATATCTCAAAATCAAAATTCATTTTTCATATATCATTCCAAACAAGATTTTTGAAAAAAAATTCAAAAAAATAAATTTTTAGAATCGTTATTTTTTATTTATCATTTTTAATATATATATATATATATATATATATATATAGATATCCACTCCGACACTGCTACCAAAAAAAACCATGGCCAGTATCCCGATCCCCTTCTCTCCTCTCTCCACCACACCCCCCCGTGCCTTCTTTAAGCCTCTTCACCTGCCAACCTCACCGGCGATTCGCATCTCCGATGACCCTTGGAGGAGGAAGAGGAGAGGTTTGACAGTGGTGACACGTGCAGGGCTCAGCGCCAACAGCTACGTGCTGGCATTCCTGCTCCCTCTTTCTCTCCTTGCTGCCACTATCTTTACTTCTATTAGAATTGCTGATAAGCTTGATCAAGACTATCTTGAGGAGGTACAAAATACTTCAATTTTTAGTCTTTTGCTAAATGGGTTGTCTTGGTTTCATGTTTTAGTGAGTTTTTAGTGTTTTAGATTTCCATCTTGGTTCTTGAACGGTAAAAATTTCTCCTTTAATCTTTATTCTGTATAACTATATGATTTGAGTAACTTGGGAAGTGATGTCATCGTGTGATTTTAGTGAACAAGCATGTGAAATGGTGAATTTAGATAAGCCAGTTTCCTAGCTGCCTGCAAAGTATTATCCTTTTTAACCATTATGATTGTATACGACTAATATATGATTTTATAGGCTAGATTTCTGATCTTGGAGTCTCAAGTTGCTTTAGGTTTTACCGGGAAAAAAATTATGCAATTTGAGATGTCTAAAATGTTCAAGCTGTGCCGGATTACTTGTGTCTAATTGTGGCAAAAGTGAAATGAGTTTCTGAATGTTAAAGCTATCACCTGCTCATTTTGGCTATTGGGTGCCAGTTGCTTGGATTTCATGCAATTGTTTTGTCCATCTTTTGCTGTATTCTTTTATGGGAAGGGGTAATTTTTTTATTTACTCCTACTTCTGCTTGTTCTTTCCGGGGTTAATTTTATTTAGTGGGAGAGTGGCTACAGTTTGAGATCTCTAGAATATGTGAAGAATGATCCTATTATGCTTGTTTTAAATATTTATGTGAGTGAGATTGTACTTGGACGATTCTTGACTCGCAATTTTGTGGCAAAGCTTGAAATCATTCAAGCAATCAAGGAAGCAGATGAAGAGGATGATGACAGTGACGATGACGAGGACTATGACGATGCTGATGACAATATTGTTGACATTTCTTTAGAGGAGGAATTGCAGCCTGTGCTTCAACGTACACGAACTCGCAACCGGCCTAAGCGGGAAGTCTAGGCTTCATCGTCCATGCTTTGCATGATTTTAGTCAGGACTTGGATGTATTCATAGTCATAGCTATGCCAATTTTAGCTCCTCTTTTTTTCCTTAACCAACTTGTTTTTCCAAATCTTCTAGTATAGTCATTGTAACTTTGTATCTCCCATTTTGATTTAAATTGTTTTCTTCTTTTTTTCCTTGTATGGTGAACATTATCGTTAGATAATACATATGATAGAATATTTGCAGTAGCATTGATCTTGGAGAAAAAATTGTTGTAGCAGAGCTGCATCAAGCTGGAACGAAGTTTATCAAGGGATTCTTGAAATTCCATATGGTTGGCCATAATGGACTCGGCAGAATTCTCTTTCTTTCTTTCTTTCTTTTTTTTTTTTTGAAAACTCAACAGAATTCTTAGCAAGCAATTTCCAGGTAGCTGTCAAGCTTTCTTTGAGTTCTTCAACTTTCTCTGGAATTGTGTCAATCGAGTCGTGTAGCTTGCAAACTTCGAATCTATAATAGTATTGTTCAATCTGTTTTAAGTAGTGATTTCTGTTTTGAAAGTAAAGAATCTCCGTTTTTGTCTACAATCAAACGTACTATGGCAACAATATTCATGATTCACTCCCATATCAGTTGCCACCGAATCTTGCAAGCTTGTAATGTTCCATCATGTCAATTGTTTCTAATGTCTCCGATCTGTTTGATTTTATTGTTTAATAGTGTTCATTCTATACTTGCACATTGCAGAAATCTTGCCGAAAACAACTTGAGCGGGAGTCTTCCTTGTTCCATTTCAAGCATGGTTTCTCTTAGCTACCTGTGAGTGGCTTGTCTTGAATGCATTGAAATTTTGTCAAGTAATTGCAGAGTTTAGGTTATTCGCTGATTCAACATCTTTGGTTTCAGAAATGTAAGCCCTGATTCACTGTCAAGCCTCCAGAATATTTCCATCTTCCACAAAATATAAAAAATATATAAAAGAATGGTGGAAAAGAAAGCAACATAGACATAAAACAAATATGTTTTCAGGACAATCTTGATTTGAATTTTTATAGAAAAGTAAAGTGAGACATGTCACTTTTATCCCATTATCTCTATCTTTTTATTTCAAGACAGTATCCGAACGTGAAAAAATCACAAGAGTGAATTGTCAAGAGTATTAAAAAGAAAAACTACATTATCTCTATCTTTTTATAGATGTTCATTTTACTTTACAACATCTATCATCAACCAAATAAAATATATAAAAATTTACTTTGCTATAAATATTAATTTCATATGATTTTTAATCTTTCAGGTGAGTTTTGTTTTTTAATTCAGACCAGTTTTCAATGTAAATTCGACCCGTCCGAGTCGAGTTTGTTTTCGATGCAGAGTCAATAATAAAACGGTATCTAAACACATCATTTACTTGGACAAAAGTCACAAGTTCCATGCGTGCTTCAACTATCAAACAGATGCTTATGTGTAAGCAAGCATGTCCACAGCGCACACCTTTTAAAGCCCTATCAACTGCCACCAAAAATGGTGACTTTCTTCCTTTTCCAATTTCCTATCCTACCTAGTTTCTTCAAGAAATGAGAAAATCCAAGAAGACCCAGCATAAAGATCAAGACTTGACGCCGAGAAGATCTGCTAGATTGGCAGACAAGTTCAAGAAACTACCAGAAGAGTTAATCCTTAAAATCCTGTCCAAAATCCGGCAAGACCCCAAAACTCTCATACGCTGTTCCTCTGTTTCCAAGAACTTGCATTCTCTCATCTCCAAATTTGACAGTATCTCCCTCAGATTATCGTATCCTGATGAGGACTATGCTTCTCTTCCATGCTTCCATTCACATCACCACATCCCACAAGCGGTCGTTCCTGGTATCATAAGGGTTTTTTCAAATCTCAAGTTTCTTCAACTTAATCTCTGTCCATGCCCTTCTCCGTCTTCTGAAGATGGAGAAATGTCCAGGTTGAAGTTCTTGCGTCATAATGATGACGATGATTATATGAACTGCGAAATAACAGTTGCTTTCGAAGTTGGGTTCTTGTCTGGGACTCGCACAAGCGGAGATTTACCTCTGAAATTGAGGCCCCAGATTGTGAATACTGGCGTGGTTGAAATGAATCTTCTCATTGTTAATACGATATTACAGCATTGCCCGAAAACGCTGAGGAGCTTGGTGATTTCGAGTGCGAAGATGCAGGGGTCTGGATCAAAAGGGGAGGTTTTTGTTAGACAAGAAGTGATGGGAAAGTTGGCTGATGTGGTTTCAAGTTTGAGGGGTTATGAGAGTTGGGTTAAATGGCTTAATGACCCGAGGAATGTGGCTTATTGGCTTAAGAATCCACTTAACGATGAGCATCGTTGTCTTAGAGAAATTATGTGGGCTGTTCGTCGTGTAGAATTGCCATGGCCATGGGAGGAGCGCAATGAGCTAGTTGTGAGAGAAGGTGATGTAAAGGAGTTATTGAGTGTTTATGATTATAATGATGAGCAACAATGAGGAGATGGAAATTAACTTCTTGAAGGTATATGGTGCTTGAATTTTTAGTTTTTTCTTAACATTAGTTCGCATCTTTATTAATATTGGCATTGTGCTCTCTGATTTGTTTTACTCTTTGTTCAAATATGTTTAGCAAGGGTATAGGATCGTGTGATTTGTGAAGGTATACAGTAGTTTAATTGGAAATGTTGTAGTTGAATGCAAAATGGTTAGATAGTTGTTGAGAATGCGGTTCAATTTAGTCTTCATTTTTCTAGTTAAGTAATGCAGCTGATTGTACTGCTCCTTGACAATTGTCATTTCTGCTTACCTGTTTCCTTCTTAGAATATATCGGTATACTCTATATTTAAAACTTAACCATTGAAGAAGATGAAACAATTACCACATAAGATGTCATAGTGAAGATGAATAACCTCAGCCGTTTATGAATTATGTAATTTAACCTTGATAGATCCAACAAATTTCCTGATTGTCAACTCATTTTATCAGGAGAGATGCATGCTAAGATTTTACAGTGATGTCTTGTACAGATGTATTGAATCCGATCATATTTTGTTAACTCTATTTAATTTGGTTTCCTTTCTACAGTACAATTGCAACCCTTTTGCTCTCTGAGTTCTCACTGAATTCTTGTTCTTTTCATAGGTGGCAAAGTCAGTGGTAGTTCTTTCAAAGGTAATTGTTTTCTCCTTAATGTATTTGTGCTATGATTGATTGATTGGCATATGGCCAAAAGTTAGTTTTTCTGGCTTATCATGTATTAATGTTCATGTGAGGGTTTTTCTGTTAGCATGGATTTGTTTGATCTCCAATCATACGATTGGAGGTGAGTTCCCTTTTGTTTTAATTTTGTCCATACAATCTGGTTCTTATTGATGTTGGTGTCAACCTGCTTGTTTTACTGTCTCATTCCTGGGACTGGTACAAACTGCCCATCAGTTACTTTGATCTTTCTGCATATGTTCATTATAAGTTGCATTTGGATATGAATATTTAGTTTTAGTTTGAATTTCAGTTTTTGATTCTATGGCTTATTGATAACTTAAAAAGTTTTGATATACTGAATTATGATTACATCATGTTTTATTCAGAATATGTCTGTTTGTAGTATCTACTGCCATGCGATCTTGAACTATATTAATTCTTGTTATCAAGATGCATGGTGGTGGCATTGACAATCACTTGTGAATTCTGATCGCATTATTTCCTTTGTAATAGTGAGAACTACGGTTATGGTATGGGACAGAGTTAGCCCTTTTGATCTGGCTGTCTTGTCTGTATTTGTTCTGCAACTGCTTGGACCATAAGCATTTCATTCTATGCAGAGTGCAGATGATTGATGAGCTGCTTGAAGTACAATTGTGGTTCAAGAAGTGATTGCAGAATCTTCATCTAGAACCCTACAAGGCACGAAAAAAGGCTTTACCTATTCCAGTTTTCCTTTTTCTCTTTTGTTAAGCTTCCTTTGTTTATCAAGTCACTAAGTACTTCCTAAATTTATAATATTGGAATGGACAGTAAACTTGGATAGTTGACCAAGAACAATTGAGGTGAGATTTGTTCACTTTGTCCATGGCTTAATGCATTATTTGAATGGAATGAAGAGGAGCTTGGCCTCATCTTTGGCTGTGAATTATGATAGTATTAAGGTGTGGTAACGTTCAATAAAATGCCAATGCTGAAATTGGCCTTGTATCATATCGAGCTAAACCATTTTTCATGTGCTATAGCACGACCAAATCCATTTATATATTAGGTGTCTTTAAAATAGGATCAGTATTCTCTCCTATAACATGAATTTAGAATCATCAAAAATCTATATATGTGTGTGTGAGTGATCCAAACCTCCATTTTTCTGATTACAAGTATGGTTGTAAGTTGTAAATATATATTTAGGTGCACTAGATTGTTTATATCACATCATGATCTGTTTTTATATCAAAATAGATGTGCTTATTTATTTATTTATTATTAATATTATTATTATTATTATTATTATGGATATTGGATTTAAATTAAGAGAAAAAAAGCTAAGCTTTCTACCTTTTTTTCCCAAGCCTAAGCAGGCATGCAAGTGCTTTTTTTTTTTTTTGTTTTAAGAAAAACCATTTGATTTAGAATGTATTAACATGTGAATTATAAAATGGTTTTTCTATGTTCTTGAATGAGTTATTAAAAAACTATTTGCACTCTAAATATAGAAAGTATCTTTAAAATTTCATTCTTATGTTTTAATGATTACCCTTTTTTTTCCTTTTGTTATAAAGAAATAGCTCGACGTGAAACCTTTTTGAAGAAAGAGGACATGAGTTTCAAATGCAGACTTTCACCTAGATGCTCATTGGCAAAATTCTAGAACTTTGACCTCTTTAATTATTTATTATTGTTATTAATTATACAAACTAGGAGAAAAAGACACGGATGTTGCCTTTTGTGACATTTCAATTTTTTTTCTTCTAAATACTTAGATGTCAAGTAATCAAATGGATCTCAGTTTGAATTCAATGATTTATATTATATGAAAGGAAAAATATTAAATAATTTTATTTTCCATTTCAACATGTGCATTTGTTTTGAATTTGATCATATAGAGTTTATCATAAGAGGATCTCAATACACCCTATGTAATCTGATCCCCTCTCTATTTCCACACTCCATTGAAAAAAAATATCATTATGAAGAATATTGTATCGGGAGAAAATTGATGCTATGGAAGGTTCCTCGTCATCGAACACATTTCTTCTTTCTTAACAAAATATGTTGATTTGGCCTCAAGGGCCTAGGAGCTTGGTGATTTATGGTTGGAAGATGTAGGAGTCTGGAGGATCACGATGCGAGGGTTTTATAGAAAAGTAAAGGGCTGGGCAAGTTTGGTTGATATTTGAGTCTTGAGTGAATGGGTTGGCTTATGAGCTTGTTGTCTTAGAGAAGAGGCATGGATTGTCTATCATTTAGAATTGCCGTAGATAAGTGTTAGGAAGTCTACCATTCAGCTGCGAGTTTTCACTGGTATTTTTGTTTCTCTTGTAGTTAACAAAATTGGTGGTTTTTCTTACGAGGTAATGCTTGGTTCCTTTCTATATGTCGTGATAAGATTGATCCATGGGGAAATTACCAAAAGGTCTTTGGTTTCTTGCTTATCATGTCTCTTTGCCGTGTTCTTATTGTCTCCAATCATGCTACTGTAGGAAAGTTCTGTTTCTTTTTTATTTTGTCCATTTATTCTGGTCCTTTCTATATTGGTGTTAACTTGTTTGTGTTTGGAGTTGATTTACTGTTCATCTATAAGCATAGTCTTATTATTGGCTGCATTTATATCTAAAGATCGCAGTTTCAGTTTGAGTTTGAATGTTGTGGCTAGTTTTATTACCTATCAGTCTTGGTACTGGATTATGATTACATAACGCTTTTATTTGGAAAGCCTCTGTATGTATGGCTAATTTAGGATTGCTATAATTACTTATTCTTGTTATCATGAAGATGCATGGTTCCGCTGTTGAATATTGCATTTGCATGCATGTGGGTCTGGTTTTCTTGTTGGCAAGCTAGAGAAGGTGGGAGTTGAGATTAATTATAAGTTTTCTCAGTTTGAGAATTATGGTTGTGGTGCGGGCAATGCTGGTCTTCTTGTTCTAGTTGCGCTATCCTGTGCTTTACTTGCTCTGCTGCTCTTTGTAACAGATGATGCCCTTTCTCTGCAGAGCAAAGGTGGTTGGTGAACTGTTTTATGTACCGATATGGTCGATGAACTGATGCAAAATTTTGGGGAGAGAAACTTGCCGGCAGATTTCGCCAGGCACAGGAAAAATGCTCAGCGTTTTTTTCTGATTATTTGTTCTTGAGCTTCCTTTGTTGATATTCATCAACTCCAGATTTTTCATGTGTTTTAGATGATTCCAATCTACATTATGTGGGCGAAAAATGAGTGATGAGAGTGAAACAAGAAAGATGTTTTCCACCTCTCAATTTCAAACACAGTTGAATACCACTCTTGCATGTGGTTTTGGTCTCCTGTTGTCAAGTAAGGGTAAAGGGTGATGAGATGACAGCAACTGTAATTGTTTTCACTGTACAATTATGGCGATGGAGTTGTGGATGTTGATGGCATCAGTATACTTGTCAATTTAAGAAGTATGGTTACAGAGCAGCGCGATTTCAGTTGTTTTGTTCTCAGCAGTTTCACCAATATTTGTTGCTCATCCTTTGCTTCGCCTGTTCAGCCACACCTTGGACGAGAAATACGTTTTATTTCTCTGCAGGGTGCAAATGGCAGATGAAGAGCTCCATGTACCAACAAGGCTGAAGGGTTGATTGCATAATCTTTGATTATGAATTCAATGGTTCATCACCACCTTAAAGAACAGAAGAGCTCTGTAGACCTTTTTCTGTTGAATAATCTTGTGTTTAGGTTTCTCTAACCCGAAGGGTTAGAAGCCTAGATTATTGGATGATTAATCTATCTTATCTTATATATAATTTTTCCATTTATCATTCACATGTGCATTTAATAAATGTCATTCTTATATATAAACCTAGCCCACCCTTCAATGAACCATTGATTTGTGTTTATAGATCCCACTAAACTTCTTAGAAGCCATTCCTTGTCATCAGGGATAGACTCATAGCACACCGTCTTCTTTGGGTGCTTTGTGACAGAGAGAACTTCAACAAATTTCCGGGAGTCCC
>Ga0325410_1006801_pt1 | contig 12543 bp, 8 predicted proteins | sample PopdelMetagenome_16_FD_206182 | JGI IMG/M metagenome (GOLD analysis project Ga0325410, IMG submission 206182) | Populus deltoides microbial communities from Bellville, Georgia, United States - Xylem-PdIQD-R3 | ecosystem: Host-associated > Plants > Phyllosphere > Stem > Wood/Secondary xylem... | reverse complement strand
CATATGCAATGCTTGGGGGGCAAGAAAAAAAATAATTAATTTTTTTATAATTTTTAAATGACTAAAGAAACTGAAATGCTAAAACCCCAGGTCCCAGTATATGCTTGTTTTTTCGGAAGGTATATACCTGCTAATTAAGATATCTTGTAATGAAAATAATGATATTAATTGCTGTGCCTTTGGAAAATTTTCTTTTCGAGAATTACTTCGTCAAAAGAATCCTGTTGATTTAAACAACTCACCTAATCAATAATCTAATTGGTTTTTTATTTATTTTTTTTTTTTGAGAAGATTGCCGAAAATAGGAACTATAAGATTCACCTAATATCAAGTTTCTGAGGTTTCGTGTTCCGTATGCCATTTGGCACGTGAATCAAGATTATCAATATTCATCATCATCACGTGTTGAACGTTTACAAAATCAAATATTTCACGATAAATTATTTCAAACTTCTTTGTTTGTACAGTTGAAAAGCATTTTTATAAAAATTTCAAAAAATAATTTTTATTTTAAAATAAATTTTTAGTGTTTTTAGATAATTTTGATATGTTGATATAAAAAATAATTTTTTAAAAATAAAAAAAATATTATTTCAATATATTTTTAAACTAAAAACAGTTTGAAAAACAAATATTGATATGAAATAAGCTCTTAGACAATTAGTATAAATACTATTTGTGATTACATTTCTAAGTTTCAAACTCATAATCTACTATATGCCCTAATGAATAGTTTGGATGGCAAGAAAAAACTAGTTTAATTAAAAAATTTGTGTTTAAGTCTCATAATTGGTTTTTTAAAGAGTAATATGTTCATATCCTATTAGTTTTATTTATAGAGAAAGGTGTTTAAGTTTTAATAATCTATCTAGATATAGATTTTGTAAATTCTCTTCAAATATATATATATATATATATATATATATATATATGTGTAAAAGATGCTTTGTTTAATATATACACCAATTTTCTATTAAAAGAAACAACTTAAAAACTTTAAGGTTCCTTTTACTTAAAACTTGGAGATAAAATATTAGAGAGTTGAATTTAATAGTGAATTTTTAAGAAATTTAAGTTGTTAGAGATACCAAGTAGAAGTTTACTATATATAAAATGGTCATCTAAGAGATTTTGATAAAATAAACAGCCTTATGATAATAATCATAAATTTTGCTAGTAAATTTTTAAGCCATGTTGTATAAAGGGGTTAAATTTTTATAGCTATATGATGTTGGTAAACTTCTAAATTAGGTACAAAAGTTACTGTTTAGAAATGATTATTTTTTATATTTAGTTAGAACTCTTTTATTAGTTTATTTTTTTTTGTTCTATTTAGGACCTTTCGTTTTGTTTTATTTAACTAGTAAATGAAAGTTGGAATTTTTAGTTTTGATTATCAAAAGTAAAATTAAGAGTATCTTCTCCTATATAAGATCAATTATACACGACTAGGTTTTTTCAAGACTTTTTGTATAATCCTTTTTATTAATCTATTGACCTTAATTTATTGTTTTATTTTTCTGTGTTAATTGATATTAGAGCTCAATAATTCTTGATAATTTATTTTATGTGTTGTTGAATAACCTTGGAAGAAAGAGGTTGTATGATAAAGTATGTTAATATAGGTTATAAGGAGGTTCCACCTCAGTAATGAGATGTCCAAGAGTGTTAACTAACTAAGAGCTAAAAATCTATGAAAGTAGATTGCAAAATTAACCCATTAACTATTATAGAGAGACTTGTAGAGATAAGTTACAAAATTAAATAGTTAACTGATGGAGAGAGTTGTAAACTTGAGGAAGAACCACATAATGTCATTAAGTTTAAGGGTTGTAAAAATCCTAAAATTTATGTGAATTCAATAAGAATTCTCTCATGAAAAGTGAAGAATTCTATGATCCTTTAAAAGAGTTTTTTTAGAGCCGACTTTCAAGATTTTAAAATTGTAAAAATTTCCAGCCACAAAAAAAGTCATGGACCGACCAATAACCAAGTGTTCAAAGTTGATGCTTGAAGAATTCCATGGTAATTATGGTGTGCTCATGCTGGATTTTAAATTCAATGCTTGGTTATTAGATTTTAATTTAGCATGTGCTTTGAAAAATGAAAAAAAAAAAAACACATCATTTGAAGAGTTAGATGGAGTCCATGTTTTAAGACCTAGAGGGACTTCTACGCCAAATTTCTTTGTACTAATGGTTTAGTCAAGGCAGCTTCCTAGTTGTTGATGAATAGGTATTGGCCATCGAACCTAATAATTATTTTCACTAATGCAATAATAACTATTAGTGATGAATGGCTAAATGGTTGTTAGCAAACCTATATATGTTACATTTGCACCATGAAAAAAAGATAAAGGATTCATGTTATAAAATTGATTTTCAATTCGATTGTTGGATTGTACTAAAATCTTTCTAAGAGATTCTAGAAACCTTATTTTCTATAGGGTTAAATTCTTATATGCATCGTAGATCGGTAAGATCCCAAAATTAGGCTCAAAATTTATTGTTCTATATTGGTTATATTTTCCTAGCTAATTTAGGGTTTTTTTCTATTTAGTTTAGAATTCTTTTATTATTTTTGTTTGGTTCTATTTAAGATGCTTATTACATTATTTTCCTAGCTAATCCGAGAGTTGTTATATTCAATTTTGATTCTTAAAAATAAAATTAAAAGTATTTTTTCTTTTATTGTGAGAAATATACACGACTAGGATTTCTCAAACTTTTTTTTTATATAGCCCTTTCAATTAACCTATCGACCTTAATTTAATTTGTTGTTGTTGTTTTCACCAGAAAAAAAAAAAGAGGGGATGCCACCACCATTGGACCAAAATGAATTCCACATCAAGTTCCTTAATAAGTGGCATTCTATTAACTCTTGCTATGTGTAAGTTTTGAATAGACACATTTCATATATCACTTGCTTGACTAGTGTTCTTGTTCTTTGTCCTCTCCAAAATTACCTTTCCTCTCCCAATTTCTTTAGCCATACTGAGGTAGAAATATCAAATCAATTACTCTATTTGCCTAAATGGCTGCATAGTAACTTTTATCTCTTCCCTTTCCCAAAGGTGTTCTTCAAGCCAACTAATTATAATATAGGGGGTGTTTGTTATTGTAGCGTTGCCACTCTTTTCAAAAAATAATAATATTTTTTTTGAATTATTTTCGTTGCACGTGTGTTATGTTGCAGCGATCATCCTTCTGGGTCAGAATAGTCAAGAATTATATAGGTGGAAAAGACAAGGAATTCTTGTCCTTTCTTAGTAGAAAATAAGGAATGAGAGTTGCAACATAATATTTTAGTGATTAGAAACTCTAACTGGTCTCAAAGCTTAGGAAATGGTATTAATTGCCTAAAAGAAATGTATTAGTATCCCTAATATGTCTTACCTTAGATAAGCTGTGTCATAACCCAATTTTTGACCCTTTTATTTTAATTATTATTATTATTTTATTTACTGAAAAAGATAAAAAAAAATGATGATGATGAAAAAATAATATTGATGAAAAACAAGAAAAATAAAATAAATGAAGGAGTTAAAATTTGGGTTAAAGACGTTAAAATTTGGGTTAAGGACAACATGATTGAAAGTTTTGGGGTTTAATTAAACTTTGGAATTAATCTAATTAATCCAATCAAGGGTTTAATTGGAGAATTGATAAGTTTTGAGACTTAATTAAGCTTGGAATTAATTTAATTAATCCAATCAAGGGTTTAATTGGAGAATTGACAAGTTTTAGACTGAATTGAGCTTAGAATTAATTTATTCATGGACTTAATTGAAATAATTATTAAGGTATAAGGCTAATTCTGGTCAAATTTGTAAAAAATTAAAACCCAAGGACCAATGTGTAAATGGCGCTGAGATGCAGGGGTTCAATTATAATTTACCCAAGGACTAGACAGCAAAAATTCAAAATGTCGAGGATCAAAACGCAAATGACCGGGAAGGAGTCACAGAGCCGGGGTGAAAGGGCAGAACCGAGGGGACTAAAAGGGGAGGAGACAAAAAAGAGCCACGAGAAGGAGTCACAGAGCCGGGGGGGGGGAAGACAAAAACAAAACTAGGGGAGCCGAGAGAGAGAAGACTGGAGAGACAAAAACAGTGAGGCGCATTGGCTAGCCAACACAGGAGAGCCAACCTCGTCTCCGGTTGCGCCAGCCCCTTCCCCCTCCGGACAGACATAAGACAGAGGAGGGAGACAAAAAAAAAGAGTCACGAAGAGGGGGGAAAACTGGAGGAAAAGGGGCAGAACCGAGGGACTGAAAAAAAAAAAGAGGGGACGAAGAGAGACAAAACCCAGGGAAACTTTTGGTCACTCATCCAGCAACAAATCCTCGTGCTTTTACCACCATTTGTCTTCATCTTGAACGGAGAAGACTGGGCAAAGACACAAACAAAGAAGAAAAACTGGGGGAATTGGACTGAAAAGGAGAAGAAAAAAACGGGAGCTGAACCCAGACGAGAAACCAGAAACCAGAGAAAAGAACAGAGGAGAAAAAACCAAGAACCAGCAAGAAAAAACCCGAAACAGAGGAAGAACAAGAGGATAACGCAGGAGCATACAATGGAACCGAAGCAGAGCTTTGGCCGGTCATCCATCACGCCCCCGTCTCCTGAATCAGACAGCAAGCCAGGCGAACAAAAACGAAGACGAGCCAGAGAACAAGAAAGCTTCGCCTCCAGCAGACCAGGTAAGCTCTTCCTCTTCCACACTTTTCATTTTAATTCACCAACTACTGTTCACTTTGAATTTTAATTCACACATTCTAACTCATTTCCTCTATTATGCTCATGCACGCATGAAATCACTTCACGCGTGCTTTCTTTGATTTTTGCCTAGCCGGGTCACTGGCTTGGGCCAGTGACCGAGCTGGGCTGGCTGGGTCTAACCTAGCCCATGTGGGCTGCGCTGGGCCTAGCCCAAAAAATAAAAAAAATAAAAAAACAAAAAAATAGAAAAAATAAAAAATGTGTATGCATGAATTAAAATAATGTAAATTTATTGGTTTATTCACTAACACCAGAGTCAGGAATAAAAATACCGGTTTAAATTTATATTATTTTTATTCGTTGTATTTTATTTTATTTAGCTAGAAAAATAAAAAAATATGTGCATGCGTAAAAATAAATTTATTTTTATTTATTTATTCACTGGCGCTAGAGTATGGAATAAAAAATATTAATCTAATTTTTTTTCGTAGCTACGAATTTTTACCAACGCCAGAGTTGGAATTATTCGAGCTTGAATATTCACTGGCGCGAGAGTCAGGAATATTGTAAACAAATCATCATAGCATAAACTAATAAATATTTAGCAATTTAAGACAAAACTAGCAATGCAGTCTGCCTCAGGTAGAACGTTTAATGGGTGATAATATCTTCCCTTTTACGTGACCAATCCCGAGCCATAGAATCTTTGTTGATCAGTTAGGGTTCCTAGTGACCATAATACTAGGTGGCGACTCCTCAAACAAGACCTTTTCCCCTAAAAGAACAAGATGCCAGAAATCCATTTTTTTTCATAATTCAAGGATTATTTTTAGGGCCGCCGCGATGTCGGGTGCGACAAAATGGCGAGTCCGCTGGGGATCTTAGGATTAAGCTTTGTCTTTTGTCTTATTATTACTATTTTTTTATTGTGTTTATTTGTTATTTTTCTTGCATTTACTGCTTTAGCATGCATCCTTGTTTATGTTGTCATGCATCACCTTACGAGCACACACTTTACAACCTAAGATAAGTGGTTGTAAATTTATTGGTTTATTTACTGATGCCAGAGTCAGAAATAAAAATACTGGTTTAAATTTATATTATTTTTATTCATTGTATTGTATTTTATTTTATTTAGCTAGAAAATAAAAAAATATGTGCATGCGTAAAAAATAATTTTTTTTATGTGAATATTCAATGACGCCAGAGTTCGGAATATTATAAGCAAATTATCATAGCATAAACTAATAAACATTTAGCATTTTAAGACAAAACCAGCAATGCAGTCTGCCTCAGGTAGAACGTTTAAGGGGTGATAATATCTTCCCTTTTACGTAACCAATCCCGAGCAATAGAATCTCTGATGACCAGTTAGGGTTTCTAGTGACCGTAATACTAGGTGGTGACTCCTTAGACAAGATATTTTCCCCTAAAAGAACAAGAGGCCAGAAATCTATTCTTTTTCCATAATCAAGATTATATTTTTGGGGTCGCCGTGATGTCGAGTGCAACAAGCTGCATTGTTTATCTATTTGATATAAATTAAGAAAAAATTATGTTTTCTAACTATTGGTCTATTTATGGCTGAAGAAAAGTCCTCCTTAGTAAGGAGATCTTTATCTTATCATGTTAAAACAACTTAACCATTATAATGCTGATATATATATATATATATATATATATATAAAGAAACTATCTTTTTATTTAATATAAAAAATACATCTTATATATAAGTTCATAATCTCGGATACTAACAGAAAACAAAATAATTTTTTTAGTGTTTTTGAATTTAATATAAGAAATATGTCTTACGTATAAGTTTGTAATTCCACATATAACTGGTCTCAAAGACTATTTTTTATTTTATTTTTTAATATGATGAAATATGCAGATATAATCTATTTTTTTTAGAGACTTGGCCAGATGCAAATTTAAAATAGAAATTTTATTTTGGAAGGAAAGAATTTTTTTTTATGGGAGGGAATCGATTCGTTTAATACAAAAAAGCACCTCGCGTGTAGGTCGTAATTTCAAATATTAAATATGTGAGGGTAGAAAAAAAATAGAGAAATCAAAATTTATTGCAAAATTATCTTCCGAACATTAACAAATTATTCAAAACTAATGAAAGACATATTAGGAAAAATGCAAATAAAATATTTTTATCAAGGTTATTTTAACTACGATAACAATTCAAAACAACTTATCGTTTACCAAAGCTAAACATCCACACAAATTTTATTAATGTCACTTATTTTATTCAAATTTCATGCTAATCCAAACAAATCAAACCTATCTGAACATAACTCATGTATCAATATTTAACATCCATAAAACAATCACAACCCTAAAAATAAATCCATAATTCAACACAAATAATTAAATTATTTTAAAATCCAAACACAAATTAAACCAAATTAACAGTTTAAACAGTCCAAATATTATAAAAAATAAGCATTCGGTTCTAAAAAATTCATAATTTTAGCAATTTTTCCAAAAATAATTTGAATTTATAAATCAACCTTCCAAGACGTTTAACATGTTCAAGAACTAAAGGAATTAAGTTTGGAGTCTTGTGAGTGTATACAAATAGCAGTGGAAAGCTCCTGGAAGTGGGGGGTTGGACCAGTGGCGGCATGTATATCCATGCACCGCCACCACGGCGGCACATGAATTCATGTGCCATCACTAATTAAGACAAAAAAAAAAGGTGGATTTGGAACCTATTATTCTCCCTTTTCTTTCTGTGCTGGCAATGAGAGCTATTGTCACCTGCAAAAAAGTAAATCAACACAAACAGTTCAATTTGTTTCTTTTATTTTATTTCTCAAACAATTTCTTCTCTTTTTTTTTTTTACAGATGGCTGCTACTGGGAATGAGAGAGAGGAACAATGAAGATTGTAAGGGCGGTTATTGTCTGGTTATGAGTTGGAGTTGAGGTAGGTTAGTCTTTGGTTAAGGTTGATAATAGGTTGGTGGAGAAGAAAGAGATCGTGAAGAAGAGGATGGCAGTCCGTGAGTCTTGTGATGGGTCTGTTTGTTTTCAAGAAAAAAAATGAGAGGGGCTATTGATTTTGGGTTATGTGGCTCGTGGTTTGGCAGGGGAGGTTGCGACTATGGTGGTGGTCATGACCTGTTCGCAGTGTCATTTTTTTGGTTTTATTGCTATTGAATCGAGTTTTCATAAGGAAGAGCATATTAGGAAGTTGTGAGGGTTTCTGGTGTGCTTGATTGAAGAAGGCTATTGGATCATCGGTTGAAGGAGATGGGTGATGCAAAGACGTCAAAAACATATTGGTTTTTGCTGTTTTTTTTTTTTCAAAAATGTCTTAAAAAATAAAGTAAAAAAATGGATAGCAACAGTTTTGATGTTATGATATAAAAATTTAATTTTAAAAAATAAAAAAATATTATTTTAAAATATTTCAAAATAAAAAAAAAACTTTGAAATACAAATAAGTATCATAGCATAACACCTTGGAATCCCGGTCAGGATTCAATACTGAAATTATCCAAACCATCGAATCACAAACACTAAAATCAACTTCCAACCTTTCTCTTGATCTTTCCTGCAAGATGCAACAAGAATAGCAGGCAAATTCCCATCAACAACAATATCAATATAATCTAGTGCTTGTCTTCTTCTCTGGTGCCCTTCATTTTTTTTCTTCATAAGACTTCCTCCTTTAACCCATCAGCAACCTAGAGTTTAATTTCAGTACTGTGTGATTATATGTGCATCATTTGGAACAAAAGCCCCCCCTCTCAAATTTTTCAACCTAGCCTCAGCATGCACTCCATCTATTCGACTACATACCTGTGAAAGGCTGCTAGCCACCTTAAGCTACCTAACCTTGCAAGATATACATCCTAAAGTATCTGTTTTTTGGCTTATGAGGTTAATTCAAAGTCTCCATAAAAGTCTGCCCAGACATTATCTCAACAAAACCACATAAACCATGTCTTTTCCCAAAACTCTACACAATACTTTTATTTGAAAGGTTGATTGGATACACACTAATGTTCTGAAGAAAAAATTCCTGGATTCTGGTGATGTTACGAGTATATATATTGCATAAAAACAAAACAAGAAGGGATGACATTTTGATTTTGTCAAGATTATTTTAGATTTTAATATGGATGATATTTTGAAGTTTCTTAATGGGATCTGGTTTGGGAGTTTCAAGCTTAAAGTTAATTGTAGAAGATTTGGGAAACAAACTGTTAGCAAGCCTTCTGTGAGTGCTAGAATCGGGTCCAGTAATGAATCCCCTATGATTGCACCATCTTCTGCTGCTGCGTCAGTTCCTTTGAAATTGAGGGATAACCGTTCATAAGCTGAGGCTTTGGCAGGGAACATGTCTTATAGAAAAAAAATTGCAAGTGCAATTGAGTCACATGAATCTAAGGAGTGGTTGAACTATAGTTTGATTGGAGATGTTGTTGAGGGAGCAAATTTTGCTATTTTATCCAAGAATTTAGACAACAATGGTTTACCTATTGTCAGGCTAGGATTTGTAAAGGCTTCTAAGGTTCTTTAACCTTTGGCAATATTGGTGTCACGAAGAATACCATAGACACCATGCACGCTATTTTATCACAGACCTTTTCTAATGTTAAACCTTGAAGTATAATGGATGTTGCTGTTGATTGCTTTTGTTGAGTTGAGTTCTTTGATTTACGTCTATCAGAAAAAAGAAAAGAAAAGAAGAAGATAACTTTCAAGCAGTTATAGCTCCTTATGGCCGAGTGATCGAAATTGATAATGCTACAAGATCTTTTATAAATTTGATAGAAGCAAGGGTGTTAATCTGAACAGCTCGGAAGGAATCTTTTCAGGAGGAGATCATGTTCCACGAGAATGATGTTGACCATGTTGTTTCAATGTCTAGAAAAATATGTAGGGACTTGCCATCTTTGAAGGATATTCAACACACTATACAACCTGTTCAATATCTCAAGGATGATAGTGTTCACCAGTATCATGGATCAAAGTCAACAAGGTTACATGGTGGTGATTTAAGTATTTTTTATGATGTCTTTTTTCTTCAATTAATGTACTACGAGAATGATGTCTGCAAAGATATTGGACTATGAGTCTGTTTCTCATTCTAAAACTCAATCCATTAATTATATGTTTACGAGATTTAAGGTGAGAAATGTTTTCACAACTAATTCAATTCATAATGGCCTTGTTGATAGACTATCAAAATATGTTAGTGAGACGAAATATAAAGGGGTTGATAATGGGCTTCCTTTCGATAAAGTGATTGTTGGGGAATTCAGTACTTGCTCACTCAGGAATATTGATTTCTCAAATGTCACCATGAGAAAGAAGAAGCAGAGAGGTTATAATATGAAGATAAAACAAAGAAAAGTTATATTACTAAATTTGAAGGGTAGTCTTAAAGTGTTTGAAGATGATATTAGTATCTCTATTGATTCAGAGATTGTGGGATCAGGACATGTAGATGTAAAGACGAAAGACTACTCTTATAAAGACCCTACGGTTGCGAGCCATGTGAATGCAAAATGAGTCATAACTTTGTGGTGGGGATACACTAAAGGAACAATTTTGGGACATGGTGTATGGAGAGGGAGCGAAATGGGTGAAGACGATATAACTTTTTTTTAAATTGTTTTCTACTAGTAAGGCATTGTATGTATTATGAATTGCTATTGTTAATTATCAGCTTCATGTTTGTTTTATTGCTGGAACAAAGAGGCCTAGAATTATAGATTCCTTTGTTTGTTTATAGACCGTGGAATATTTCTAGTGTCGAATGGCATGTTATTAATTTTGAGGGCATATCAGGAGGTTTATTAGTTATGTGGAATGATGAAACTTTCGAGTTGCCAAATGTTGAATTTAGCTCTTAGTGGATTGGATTGTTTGGCATTCATGTTGAGACAGGCTTTAAATGTGTTATTGTTTGCTTTTATGATGGAGGTAGTCTGAGAAATCTTTATGACAAGAGCTTATTATAATTAAATATGTATTTGGTTGCCCGATGCATGTTACACATGATTTCAATGAAAACCTTGACATACTCTAAAAGAAATACATGTGCAACTAAAAGTTGAGAGGTAATTACATGTGCAATTAAAAGAAATTAGAAGAAAAAAAACTATATTGAAGTTTGTCAAATCCTAAATTAGAAAACCCTAATTTTTAGAGTTTAACTTAGATAGCGTGTCACCAAGATTTAATGAAGGGATTAAACAATGCATTGTTCGACCACTGTTCATTTTTTTATTTGGTAGTTTTGGCTGATTGAGTTGACATTTTCAAAAGAATAAATATGAAACTACGAACCTTTAAATTGAGCAAGATTGGATCCAAACAAAAGGTGTGCACTCATCTTCAACGACGATGATGTTGACGTTGCTCCAACGAGGCTTCGAAACAAGTCAACTCAATTAGCTATGATTGTAATACCCATTATGCAAAAACCATCTATTTTTTCATGTGTTCACACTTTAAAGCTTCCTAAAGAGTTTTTATCAAGGGCTTAAAACCTATATCTCAAGATCAAAAGGCTAGAAATAGCTCATTGTCTTTCAAATCTAGCAAAACCACCAAGAATCCCAAAAAAACCAAAACCACCATTGCAAAATTAACATAGTACAGAGCTTCCATTTGTTAAGATTTGTTTGAAACCCTCTTATTTTGATCAAAGGGTCAAGCATTAATTAATCTTTGATTGAATCCATAAAAAACCCTAGCAAGACCTTATAAATACACTTGGAAAATCATAACTAAGAAAAAAAAGAGGGGGGGGGGGGTAGGAAGGGGGAATTGAGAAAAAAAGATACCCTAAAGGGGGAAAGAGGGCATTAGTTGTTCTAGGGGTCTTAGAGCACGTTTGGGAACGCAAAAAATTTGAATTTTTTTTTTTGCTAAAATTTAATATGGTTTGTATGTTTTGGATCGTTTTGATATGCTGATGTCAAAATTAATTTTTAAAAAATAAAAAAAACATCATTTGCATGCATTTTGGCACGAAAAGTTATTTGAAAAGCACCCGCAACCACACTGTCAAACACGCTCTTAATCTAAAAATGGAGTTCATATGTCTTGCTTGAGGTGTTTTTTATGATCATTTGGTCTATATTTATGTTTACAAACATGGTGATGAGGTTTGGAATACTTAAAAAGTAGGGATGTGTTTGTCTCTTTTGTTGATGTTATTTTTTATGTTATGGTTTGATGCTATTCTCTAAAGCGTTTTTAGGATGTGTTTAATGTTTTCTATGTAATAAAAGCTTTCTAGTTAGGTCGTTTTTTTTATTAATAAAATAGTATTTTTTTAGTTTTTGTTAGTTTGATTAATGCATTGTGAAACAATATTGTTAATCATAGATTTACAAGGCTTGTTTATGACTAATATATATTTAGAAAATCAATTTTGAATCTAAATTGCATGGATATATAAGCTACTTAGACTTGATAGTTTTTGAAATTGAAACATTTTCAATTATTTTAATAATTTGATGTTGTTTGTTATGGTTTTTAGTAATTATAATACTAGCTAGGGGCTTTATTTACAACCAAAAACCTTTCAAACCTGCTAGGAAAGAATCTCTGCAACGTCGCACTAGAAATAAATTGATCTTCCATGATGAGCTGCCGAAATAGAATACAACTTTGGAGTTAATTGTACATCATTTAGCCTTGTGATTGAAAACAGATGATTTAGATACTCGAGTATTGACTTGTTCAGAGAACTAGAAGGTATAATAAAATGGACTAATAATTAAGCAATGACCTTCATGGAGAGCTTCTTCTTCTAGCTTAAACAACTTTAATCCTGTAGGCTGT
>Ga0325410_1006798_pt1 | contig 12546 bp, 4 predicted proteins | sample PopdelMetagenome_16_FD_206182 | JGI IMG/M metagenome (GOLD analysis project Ga0325410, IMG submission 206182) | Populus deltoides microbial communities from Bellville, Georgia, United States - Xylem-PdIQD-R3 | ecosystem: Host-associated > Plants > Phyllosphere > Stem > Wood/Secondary xylem... | reverse complement strand
GTTTTTATGGTAATGCAGTGTTTTTATAAATTTTAATTTGCTGATATAAAAATAATTTTTGAAAATAAAAAACATACATACATATATATATATATATATATATATATATATATATATATATATATTCTTGTTGATCGTATCACAGCTGTGATAGATAACTTTTTTAATATTTCAAATGTATTAGCTATTAACTTGGGGGAGTAGCAGATCTTTTGTTATTTTCTCTACGACTTTTTTTATTATATATTTTAATGTATATTTTAATATATTTTTAAATAAAAAATATTTTAAAAAACAACTCTTACCATACTCGTAAACACCCTCTATATCTCCGTTACAAGTATTTTCCTTGTGGAAATTTTTTTTACCTTCATATTATATTATAATGGTTATGATGATTTAATTGAAAAGATCTTGTTAGAGAACTTGTTTGATATTGTATTAGTAATTACTTTTTAAATTATTTTTTTATTAGAAATATATTAAAATAATATTTTTTATTTTTAAAAATTTATTTTTAATATTAGAACGTCAAAATAATATAATTAAAATAAAAAAATTAATTTAAAATAAACAAAATTCAAATTCAAGTATTTTCCATGGCATTACAGAGGGCGCACATTCTTAGCTTCCTGGAAATTTTCCATGCACAAAAGGCTTCAAGTCTTGTTATTTGTGATGTGGTAGGAAAGGGCATTTAGGCTTTTGTTTGTCTTTGCTATATAAACAATGTTTTCATAAATTTTGAAATTATTTTATATTTTATTTTAGATTAATTTTTCTTTTAGTTTTTTTGGTTTGTTTTGATATATAATTAGTGTCAAAATAATTCTTTAAAAGTGAAAAAAACATTATCTTGACGTATTTTCAAGCAAAAAACATTTTAAAAATTAATTGCTACTATACTCATAAACACTCTCTATATTTTCAATCCAAGTGTTTGCGCACGAGGAAGAATTCTTTGCATTCACATTATATTATAATAGTTATGATAATTTGATTGAGAAGAAATTGTTCAAGAACTTATTTAGTATTAAGATAACAATTGCTTTTCAAGATAATTTTTACTTGAAAATGTATTAAAATAATATATTTTTTTATTTTTTTAAATTTATTTTTAATATCAATACATTAAAATAATATAAAAATAAAAAAAATTAATTTAAAATAAAAAATCAAACCCATGTATTTTCTCGGACGTTACAGAGGGTGCACATCTACTTGGAAATTTCCTGTGTACAAAAAGCTTAATGTCTTTGTTGACTTCACAATATATTATAATGATTACGATGATTTCATTGGGAAAAACTTGTTACTCTGCCCAGTAATAAAAAATAATTGATATAGTTAGAGAAATATATAATATGGTTTAATTTTATTTTAAAAAAAAACTGCTATTTTAAACTACGATTTTAATATAAAAGCAATTCAAAATCACAATAGTGGTTTTGTTTGCTACTTTTGGCAACATAATTGGGGCATGCAGCCATGTAATTATAATTACTTCTTCTTCTTTTTACATGCTTCCTTCCACCTCATTATACATAATCTATCTAAATAAATAGGCAGATGCCATTTCCTTTTCCCTTTAATATATTTTTTAAAGTGTTTTTTTTAAATACATCAAAATAATATATTTTTATTTTTAAAATTTATTTTTGATATTATTACTTTAAAATAATATAAAAATAAAAAATAATTGAAAATAAAAAATAAAAAAACTGAAATCCAAGTATTTTTTTAAAACATCACAGAGGGTGTACATTATTGACTTTCTAGAAATTTTCTATGTACAAAAGGCTTCATGTCTTGTTAAATTTTTTTATTTGTTTTTTGTAATTTGGTAGGGAAGGGTATCATCAAGTCTTCCATCCATATTATAATGGTTATTATGAGTTCATTGGGAAGAACTTATTATGTATTTTCTCGGACATTACACAGAGGGTGTGAAAGATTGTACACACACACACACGGTGTAGCAGTCGATACCTCCACCAGCCTTGTTCTTTGTTTATTTTTAATATATTATAATGGTTGTGAAATAAATTAAATGTTTTTCAAAGAAAAATTTTAAATTAATTAAATTAATTTTTTTAAATTTTCTTTAAATGTGTCATGTTCGATTCTTCTTTATTTTTGTTTTCTAGCCTCGAGTTTCATATCATCTCTTTTAAAAATTAAATATGTTATATTTCATTTATATATTTAATTAATTTTTATTTATTTTTATTTATTATTTATTTTATTTTTAATATTTTTTAAATTTAATTTTTTTTTAATTTTATCTTTCACTATTTTATTTCATTTAGTTTTTGTATTCAATTTAGTCTGTGTTCTTTTAATTGCTATATTTTTTTTTATTTCAATTACATCTCTTGAGATTTTATTTCATTTAATTATTATATTCAATTTGATATTCATTCATTTGATTACTATATTATATCCAATTTGATATTCAATTAGTCCCTTATTATTTTATCTCATTTTATTTTTATACAAAATATAATCCTTATTCTTTTAATTGATATTTATTTATTTATTTAATCTTAAATGATTAGAAATTTTGTTTTGTGACTTTTTTGTGTTTGCCTTCTATAGGGTAATTCTGGTTTCATGATCTACATCACAGATTTCAAATATTAACCCAATTTAACTTTGATTTTTTTTAGGTTTTTTTTAAGAATTTTTTTTTATTTTATCATTCCACATTAGGTTATTGGATCTTGAAATTCATGATTTTTTTTGTTTTTTTTTTATGAAATCATCCTGATCTCATATCTCAAATCACATGTTAGTCAAGTTAACCTGGATTGACTCGGTTTTTTTTTCAATAGATTTTTTTAGTTTGTTTAAGAGTTAGTCTACATTGTTTTATTCAATTTGTTCTGTACAAAGTTATCTGATTTTTTTTTCAATGGTTTTTTATTCAGTCTGTACAACAGGAAATGATCATCTCATAGCATTGTCTTTAACAGGTGGTTGGACACAAGCATAAAGAACAAGTATAATGAACACAAGAATGAATTAAGAGAATTTTAAACTTCAATTCATTCAACAACCTGGAAAGAAAATTTAGCTCCCAACACATTCAGCGCTGGATCAAGCGTACAGGTACAAAACAGAAGAAGCATGAAAGCAAAAAGAAACAAGGAATGAAAGCATATAACTTATAGAAGTAATACAGCATAAATTGGACGTAATACAGCATAAATTTTGAAAACTCAAGGAGCCCATTTTCAGAATTTCTTGGCCAAGAAGCTGTGGAAGAATAAGGCTTCTTTGCAAATCAGATTGTTGCCTAAGATTTTAAAAAAAGATTTCTTTAAATCGAGAATGAACCTTGTTGCACACAACTTGAGCAATTGTTGTCTTACCGATACCACACATTCTCATATCCCTACAATGAGAACATCTGGAGATTCCATATTTAACAAAGACTCAACTTTGTTAACATGATCATCAATTCCAAATAGACCCGTGGTGTGACTTGAAGACATGGCTTGCAATTTGCATCTATGGGTGGTGATCTCTCCACAACAAAGCTTTTATGCACTAGTTAGAGGAGCTGTTATCAGTGGATGGTGGGGCAAAATCAATGGATAATGCTATATTAATAAATATTATTTTCACTTCAAATAAATACTAAAAAAATAGAATATTTTGTTTTTCAATTTAGTTGATTGTTATTTTATTTCATTTTATTTTTATTTTAGATTGGTCTTTATTCTTTTGATTACTATTTATTTTATTTTTTAATCTTGAATGATTAAGAATATTGCTTCATGATTTTTTTTCATATTTGTCTTTTATGAAATAATCACGATTTCATTATCAAGTCACGAGTTTAGAATATTGGTCTGATTTAACTTGGGTCTTTCTTAGTTTTTTTTTAAATTATTTTTTTTTCAATCTTATCCTTGAATAGCAGGTTATTGGGCCTTGAGCTTCTTGATTTTGTTTTGTTTTTTTATGAGGTTATTCTGATCTCATATCTCGAATCACGGGTTAGTCAAGTGAACTCGGATTAATTTGTTTTTTTTTAATTTTAATTTTGTCTTTTATCATTTAATTTACTTGAAACTTGGTCTTCTTTATTTTATTCAATTTTTTTCTGTACGGAACTATCTAGTCACATGACCTAGACGTTAATTTGACATGTTGATTCAAGTTAAGTATTTTTTTTTAATCTTTTTTTAACACTATTTTTTTCGGTTTATCTATTTACTGATAATTAAGTTTCAGATTTTTATAGATTTTTATTTTTCTTCGTATTCGTATGAGGTTATCACTTGTATGCAGCCCTTTTAACAGTTAATCTGCATTACATGGGACAGGGAAAGTAGGCTCAGAACAGGAAAAAGATGTGAATTTAAGAAGATGCGCAGCCTATCATACTAGACTGAGCAATATTAAGCTGTACAGCAGGAAATGATCATCTCATGGCATTGTCTTAACAGGTGGTTGGACACAAGCATAAAGAACAAATATAATGAACACAATAATGAATTAAGAGAATTTTAAACTTCAATTCACTCAACAACCTGGAAAGAAAATTTAGCTCTCAACCCATTCAGTGCTGGATCAAGCATACAGGTACAAAACAGAAGAAACATAAAAGCAGCAGAGATGGTAACTTTTACAGGGTAAATGCCATTTCTGCACGAACAATGCTAAATGGCATTTCTTGCAGTAAATCAAGTATTTCTAGCTAAAGAGTTGAAGAGATTCTTCATAGTTCAACCCCTCAATCTCGTATGTTTCGTCTACTACGTTATTAAGCACTTGCTTATCTCTACTTGTTATGAGAACTTTACTGCCCGGACCAAATGAACTGTTTCGTCCATCAAGCAAATCTCTCCATTCTTCCAAACGCATTACATCATCCACATCATCAAGAACAATGAAAACCTTTTTGCGACAAAGTCTCTCCCTCACAAAAAAATCTCGAAAACTCAAGGAGCCCATGTTCAGAATTTCTTGGCCAAGAAGCTGTGAAAGAAAGCTTCTTTGCAAATCAGCCATGGAACCAGTTTCTAATTCTTGCCTAAAGTTTGCAAAAAAGATTCCTTCAAATCGAGAACGAACCTTGTTGCAAACAGCTTGAGCAATCGGTGTCTTACCGATACCACCCATTCCCCATATGCCTACAATGAGAACATCTGGAGATTCCATATTTAACAAAGACTCAACTTCGCTAACACGAACATCAATTCCAAATAGACCCGTCGTAGTGTGACTTGAAGACATGGCATGCAATTTTTTCAAAACATCTCCAACGATTTTCTCAATAAATTCAAACTCCAGCCTGACAAACAAGAAGAACACACATAATTGTTAGTCAAAATGGACCGGACAAGAAGAAACATATAAACATACTCACTCCTTCATAGCTACATCTATACGAGTAATTAAGCATCGTTATTGCCAATGGATAGTACTAATGTAACACATGAATCGATGATAACATCGAGTAGTAAAGACTAGTGACTCATCCAATAACAAATATAGGATCTGAATTGGACTTTGGGAAAGAAAAAGGAAGTGCCTCCATCTATATCCATAAACTGGGACAAGATTCTCTTACTGGGCCTCTCCAGAGTATACATTTGAGTTCAGAAATATGCAGCAGCTCCCTACTTATCCCAAGCTACAGTTAATCGATCTTGAAACTGGAAACTACTTGTAAGTGTATATTTAAAAAAATCAATGAAATGCATATACATAGATGTTTTCTCATATCATCATATCATAAAATCATTTCAATTAAAAAAGTTTAAGTTTTTAGAAGAAAATATCAACATATGATTTATATTATTTTTTAAAGCATCATAATTTTTTCAGCTCAAATAAATAGACTGTTAATCACCCAATTTCAAGTGAAACAATAGAAGAAAACATTGATTGTCCAAATAAAATTTAACATAAGGATTCCTAAGTATCTTCTTTCTGTCTTAAGATATGTACCAGTGTGTTTCGCTACAACGTTTTTAAAATCAAATAAAATAAATATGGATTCATAGAGCTCATCATTTTCAATAATTTTAAATTAAATTTCAAATCCTCAACAAATGAACGAATATTTTCTAATGGGATATATTTCAAGAGCTTACTGAGAATTCCCTAAGGACCATCCAGATAGAGTGGCTGCATCCGTCAAAGCGTCTCTGAAGCTCTGCTCTTTGTCCATCGTCAAAGCTTTCTTCCTTATAAGTCTCGCAAATGCATCCCCAAAGCTTCCTGTTTGATTTCTTACATGGGATGGATCCACCTGGTAGAATACCGGAATAACTATCTGTCCGTTATTTTTTCTACACTCAAAAATCTTTACAAGCTCCTCCAAGCACCATTTGGAAGATGCATAGTTTTCAGAAAAAACAATCACAGAAAGCTTGGCCTCTTCGATTGTTCTCAGAAGTGATGCCGAAATCTCATCTCCTCTCACAAGCTGATAATCTATGAAAGTCAGGATTTGTTTCCGGTTCAAAGCGGCATAGAGGTGGCTGGTAAAATCAAAACGAGTGTCTTCTCCTCTGAAACTAAGGAAGACATCATGATATTTAATTACTTGTGGCTGGGCGGTGGTTAAGGTGGAAGGAGTAGATGGCGATGGAGATATATGACAGTTTCGTAGGATGAATCTCCAGATATAAACAAACACAAAGATAGAGAGAAACAAGAGTAAGACTCTTGTGGGAAGGGAGGTCTGTAGGGAGAGAACGGAAGTAACTCAAGGAAAAAAGATTTTGAATCAGTAGCTTAGGCTTTACGTGTTGAAGACCCAGGCATATGTATAATTTATAGGCATCAAATCCAAGAATTTTCTTAGAACATTACAAGATTGCACATTGTTGATTTCCTGGAAATTCCCCAGTTACAAAGTGATGTGATAGGAAAAGGCATTTATACGTTGTTTTGTTTTTATGGTATTCACAGTGTTTTTATAAATTTTGATTTTTTTTTATTTTTTTAAAATTAAATTTTTAGTTTTTTTTATTATTGTAATTTACTGGTATAAAAATAATTTTTAAAAATCAAAAGCATATAGATTATTGTTTATCACATCACAGCTGTGATAGATAACTTTTTTTCATATTTCAAATGTATTAGCTGTTCCCTTAGCGGAGTGGCAGATCTTTTGTTATTTTCTCTTCAACTTTTTTATTATATATTTTCTTTAAACAGTAAACACTTCTGTCCCACATCATTCTTTAAGTACATTAACTAGTATATCGGCATGCGATTCACAACAGGGTTAATATTAATTTTTTAAAAATTAAAAAATATTACAAGTGTTTAGCAATATCTAAGTGTTCCTGGAAATTACGTATTTCTTGTATTTTTTTTTTAAGGAACGGTTGCTTTGATATATTTTTTTCAAAATAAAAATAACAATTGGATGTATTTAAAAAAATATATTTTAAAAAACAACCGTTATTATATTTTTACTTTCTAATGATTATATAAGACCCAAAAATTAACTCAATTTAAGTCATTGGTTATTTATTATATATCAAGATACATTTTATTTTGAATTAAAATCATGAAGTGACTATTTTACTATCCTCGTACAATTATTGGATCGAGAGCAATATAATCTTTTCAAATAAAGTTTATTTGTTATTATTATATTGATCGAGAATAAATTAATTTTTTAATATTTTATAATTATAATAAAATAATTTAAATACTCTTAAAAATAAAATAAAAAATTAAAGTAGATTTCATGGGTGTTGCGGTCTTTTAATATTTTGATAGCATAATAAAATGATTACATTACTTTTAAATACAAAAAAATTAAAATTGATGTTCAAGTATTTTTTTTAATATTTTTGATAGCATACAAACATTTACTGTATACTTTGTTGACTTCACATTATATTATAATGGTTATGATGATTTTATTGGGAAAAACTTGTTACTCTGTCTAATAATAGGAATTTTTTAAAAAACAAATTGATATAGTTAGAGAAATATATAATATGGTTTAATTTTATTTTTTTTAAAAAAAACATAGTTTTAAAAAAACTGCTATATTAAACTAAGATTTTAATATAAAAGCGATTCAAAATCAGAATAGTGGTTCTGTTTACTGCTTCAGGCAACATAATTGGCATGCAGCCATGTAATTATAATTACTTCTTCTTTTTACATGCTTCCTTCCACCTCATTACACACAATCTATTCAACAGATGCCTTTTCCTTTTCCTTTTATATATATATATATATATATATATATATATATATATATATATATATATATATATATATATATATATAGATTATTAGAAAGAAGAAGAAGAAGAAGTCGTCTTGAAGGAGAGAGGAAGGGACGGGGGATCGATGGGGCCAATCCTCTTCTTCATATTGACGGGGACGACGACTTGACCTTAAGTAGTCTTCCTGGCGAGTGCTTGGGCAGCGTGTTCGGGAAGCTGAGTTTGGAAATTACGTGTTTCTTTTTACGTATTCCTTCCAGCTCATTACACACAATCTATCCAAAATCCAAATAAATCGGCAGATGCCTTTTCCTTTTTCCTTGTATATATAAAAGGAAAAGGGAAAAGGCATCTGTATATATATAAGGAAAAAGGAAACACGTAATTTCAAGGAAGACTTAAGGTCAACTCGTCGTCCCCATCGATATGGCTATTATTGCCCGAGCATCAACAAGAGGATTGGCCCAGGCTTTGGCAACTTGATAGAATGTTTTTGAATTTTGTACCATTTTCATGATGTGAGACAATGGTATTCAAAGTATTTCTTTTTGGTGTTTGTCAGATTAAGTAAACTAAGTGGTGTGTGCTAAGAGTTTTTGGCATTTGGATGTTTGTAGTTGTCTTCTTTATATTGACTTGATGCTGTTTTTGATGCGGGGATGGAAAACCTGATGACTCTGTCTCACCATATGTTGCATGCATGCATGCATGCTGCTTGGCATATGGATGATGAGACTCTTGGATATGGCTTGCCATTCATCAAAGATACATGGCTTCAAGATTCTAATGAGTGTTTTGATTCATTTTGCTAATGTGAAATGGACGCAGAATGATCTTCTGAATTCTTATGGACATGATTTTTCTTTTTTCACTCTCATTTCCTTTTCCAGATTAGTTTCTTTACTTGGACCGGCACTGAGCCTTTCTACAGGCCATCCTTTGGGCACATTACTCATAAGTTACCACATATGACTTTGATGCTGGATCTTATCTACTTCCTCTGGGTGGCTTGAGAGTTGGCCCAAATCTGGGATCTGCTCTCATCAAGTTCGCTTATGGATTTTAACTAGGCCTGTAACTCGTTATCAAGGGAATCGGCCTAATTTAAAAGAAAGCTGCGTGTGCCGTAAAGAGATGCAGACAAAATGACATCGGAGATAAGACAATAGGAACTTGAATGCGAGTCCGTGGTAGACGAAAGAGGAAAGAAATACTCCTTCTTAAAACCTTGATCCAGTGAACTTAGTTTGGACTAGATTTAAATTAAAATAGATGAAAATTAATCCACAAAACTACTAAAACTAAGAACTATGAACATATTTTTGAGACTTTAACTTATGACAGAATGAATTATGAACAATCAGTGCTATCAATGGTCATATTAAACTACTTATACATAAAAAAAAAAAAAATTACAAATGCATTATCCCACAAAGTTTAAGTCTTGAGTAACAAAGTTATCTACACATACCATGCATTGATGATATGAGAACCTGGAAATAAACCCAATAAGCCTTCAAAGTCCAGGTCTTTAAAATTAGAAAAAAAAAAATCTTCATGCGAATTGAGCATATGAAAATAATAAGAGAAGGGTGAGAAGAAGAAGAGGGAACCTGCTAAGGGGTCGTAGAAACCAACAACTTGAAGGTGTTTGCCATCTCTTGGAGTATGGCTATCAGCAGCACCAATTCTGTAAAATGCCCTGTTTTTGCATCCCAGTCTTGCTAAACGAATCTTCACCGCCATTTCCTAGGCTATTCTTCTTCACCGCCATTTTCCCTATTAAAATAAATATCTTAGTATTGGGTTGTGACTGATTTTATGAGCTTTTTTATTATCATATACAACCAATGATATAAATTCATGATATAAATTATTATCAACCAATAATATGAGTGACCCGTAAAACCCAGCAAAGACTTTTTTTTTTTATGAACCAAAAAATAAAACATGAAATCCACCCCACCCTAATTTTCAACTGGAAATGAAAACTAAAAACGCGTTCATCTTTTATCTCCAAACAGGCTGAGTCAAATCAAGCGAGAAATTTGTCCGATATTGTTTAAACGATCCCAATTGTATAACAACGTGAAAAACATTAAATCAATTAGGAGGGGCAAGAACAAAAGTGAAGGTGGAGAAGGGTAAGAAGAAGAAGAGGGAACCTGCTAGGGGGTCGTAGAAACCAACAACTTAAAGGTGTTTGCCATCTCTTAGAGCATGGCTATCAGCACCTACAATTCTGTAAAATGCCCAGTTTCTGCATCCCAGTCTTGCTAAACGAATCTTCACCGCCATATTCTTGGGCCATTCTTCTTCAAGTGAGAGATGGGAGAGTGAATTGCAGAGGGAGGGGCCACAGTGTTTGTGGATATGGGCTTTTGTACTTCTTTCTTGTCAAAACTATGCCGTTTTTATATATCAACTGCTATATGGGGCCTAATTGATCCCTCTTTTTTTAAAAAAAAATTCTCCCTTTTTCAATTGTTGGTTTTTCTTTTAATTTCTTCCTTTCGTATTATATTTGTATAATTTAAAACCTAATAATTCCTTTCGATTTGCATGACACATTGTGTTTTAAAATAAGTCCCTGCTCTGGAATGAATGCTCGATTATCTAAATTAAATTTTAAGTTTTAGAAAATAGATCCTAGCTTTGAATTGAATGCTTGATTTTCTAAATTAAATTTTAAGTTTTAGAAAATAGTTCCTAGTTTTGGATTGAATGCTAGATTTTTAAGTTAAATAATAAATAATTTTAGAAAAAAAAAGTTATTTAGCATAATATATAACTTTGAATCATGAGATTGATTGATTAACTTAAATTATCTAAGAATTAAATTTTATAATTTATTTTAATTTGTTTTTTGTAAAGTTATCACGGTCTCAAACAAATATTACAATATCGGGTTGATGATTGATTTTGTGAGTTTTTATTTTTATTATTATATAATTAAGTAAAAAAATCTGAAAATAAAAATTTTTAAATCCAATAAAGTTCATGATATAGATTACAGGTTTTACGAATTAATTCATAAAACCAGATCTCAATAAAAAAAATATTATCTTAAAGTTTTTTAAAATCAAATCAAGTTTTTATTGGTCGTCCACATTACTTTTAAACATGCTAAATCAACTAGATCATATCAGGATAACTTTTGCATGGTTTAATTTAAGACCTAAACTAGATAAGAAGTTGAGTCGGAAAGTTTCAAAGTTACCTTTTTATGCCAAGTTTAATAATCAATTAGTTCTCCGCATTCTTAACATTCTATTTTTACATTCAAAGGATTTTTTTATCAATTTTATTTTATTTAAACCATAGCACAACAAGACACAAACCAATTATCTATTGTAAATTAAACTAGTAGTTATTATTAATTTTAATTTGATTAAGAGTATGTTTGGAAATACAGTACAAACCGCGTTCTCTTAAATTTTAAATTTTTTTTATGTTTTCAAATTGTTTTCATGTGCTGATATAAAAAATTATTTAAAAAAATTATTTTAATGTATTTTTCAATAAAAAATATGTTGAACTACAACCGTTATCACAATCTCAAACGCACCCTAAATTTCATCATTAATTGTGTAAAACAACTATATTATGAAGCAAAATGAAAAGTTATTTAGTGTCAGTATACATTAAGCATCGAAAAGTCGGTTTTTCAACATTCAAATAAGCCAATTGAATTAATGTACCTGCTTTGAATGTGATATGGATACGATTGAGATTTATTCATTGGCTATAAGTAATAAGCTGATGAAGTTAAAGGGGAATAATTCCTCAATCCATCCTTGGACGAAAACCTCCGCACCACACGTCCTCGCGATTGGCAGATATCGAGATTTTACCATAAAGCGTCGGCTGGTTCTGCTTTCACGTTGAGATTATAGAAGAGGGTTTTTTCTTTTTAGTATTCCAAAAGAAGGAGATTGTCCTGAACGATGCAGAATATACTTCCAACCATCTAGCTTCAAGAAGCCAGCTTGAAGCTATTCATTCCTTGTGCTGTCAGTCATCATTCTTGCAAATCACAAATGTTTCATGCCAAGTAGAGCTTTCTTATCAATTTAGTGCTCCAAACACGTCCTGGGAAACGTTACAGCTCTTTCGTATTTAGGTAGCGAGAAAAATCCATAACTTTGAGGTTGAGTTTTTGTACAAGAAATATACTAGATGTGACTGTACATCTGTAGTATTTATTTCTTTCTTTTTTCAGACTGGCAGAAACTAATGAGCACTTCCTATTGTTGTTTTCTTCGGTGTCCGTCGAACTTTTTTCAAAGAATATCATGTTCAGGGGATGAAGAAGAACCTCATCCTCATT
>Ga0325410_1006797_pt1 | contig 12546 bp, 10 predicted proteins | sample PopdelMetagenome_16_FD_206182 | JGI IMG/M metagenome (GOLD analysis project Ga0325410, IMG submission 206182) | Populus deltoides microbial communities from Bellville, Georgia, United States - Xylem-PdIQD-R3 | ecosystem: Host-associated > Plants > Phyllosphere > Stem > Wood/Secondary xylem... | reverse complement strand
ACGTACAACATAAAAATCTGACTTGAAACTTCCTCGTGGGATCGACCCCTTGCTTGCTCTATACTATCTTGTGTGTTGTGTTTGAAGCTAGGGTAATTAATTTGTGCGACCGCGACATCGCAACACTCATCAATCTCATTACTATAAATCAAGATATCATCAAAGTAAACGACTACAAACTTACCAATAAAAGCACGCAACACATGATTCATCAATCTCATAAAAGTACTAGGTGCATTAGTAAGTCCAAAAGGCATAACCAACCACTTATACAAACCATATTTAGTTTTAAAACCCAAACAAGTCTAAAACCCAAACAAGTTGTCTCCTCTCAAAATAAATAAAGTTTGATAGCCCAACTAATTAAATAAGACAAGTTTGTTGTTTCTGTATTCTGTCTGGCAGCAGTAAGGCCCAACTTAAAATGGATGGTTCTCTTTCGTCTTAATGAATTAGAAGGCGTGCCATATACCGTTGTAAAGGTATGGAAGTATAGTTTCCAGAACAACTAGAATCACATCAAAATTCGATCTGTAGCTCCAGTTATGACCAAAAGAGTAACAAAAGGTCAAACTGTCCGAATCTAGTCTTCTTCTCCCAATCCTTGTGTAATGGTCTTGGTTCCACCAACAAGCCCCTCTTGAATATGACTCAGATTAATCAAGGCTTTCTCTTTATTATTACAAATCCTCTTGAAGTCCACCTTAGCCCATGTATCTTTAAGAAGTCCATGGAAAGCTTTTTTGAACTTCTTAGCCCTAAGCATAGTAACCGGACCAACTGGAACCTCCAATGGATCCTTTGATGGTTGGATCGCATCACATTAGGTATAACATAAACTATATGAAGGTATTTGAGTGATCAAGAAAGGATTCATCACCTTAGGTGAATTAAAAAAAATATTTTATCTATTCTCAAATAGTACTGACTGAGAAATCCTTGAGTAAGGTGGAATGAGATTTGAAAAGAGTTTCAAATCTTATTCAAATGATCAATGACTATTATGTGGAGAATAAACATAATTTAACATGACATATATACTTCATGCTTTAATTTTAAATCAGAAAATTATTGATGAAAGAATATTAATTACACCAAGAAATCAGTCACTAAAAGGTTAAGTCAAACCACTAATGACTTTTCTAATTTTTGGGGGATCATGACACGTTGTTAAACGATGCACTTGAACTTAAAATATAAATTAATCAATTGTTGAATCAATAATAAATTAAATTGTTTAATTTATTTAATTCTATTTAATTATAGTTATAATTTATATTTAGACCAACATGTTAGGAGCCTAACACATTAAGAACCATTAGTCAAAAATTAAACCCAAATGATTTAATTAAGTATGACTAAAACTGGGATGATTAAAATATATTTTATAAATTAAGGACTAGATTATAATTAATACAATGATTAAATTTATAGACATAGAAAAATCAAGTAAGGACTTGATTGAGTTAAATTCTAAAATTGTCATGAATTAATATATGGATATCATTTAAGGAGCAAATTGATATTTTATCGATTTATAGGATTTTTTTAAAAATTTCTCTATAAATAGTAAGCTATGCCTTTTTTTTTTTAAGAGACATACACAATAGAACTCTAGACATAACAATCTCTTAAATAGGGAATTAAAAGATTTCTCACGGGTGGTTCGTGTGGATTACTATTGGAGGCGGAACAACTCAGTCTTCAAGGAATTATTCAAAGCCGAAGAAGATCAAATCTTCAGGTAATAAATCTCAAAACAACTTTAAATTCATCTAACAAGATCCTAAGGATTTTTGAATAATTTTGTTTCATAGTTTTCACTGTGTTTATAATATTCAAAAACACAATATTTTATACCTAATCACTTATATGAATAAAAAAAAATTAAGTTGTTTTTTTTTTATTAGTTTACATGGGTTATGGCAGAAAAGAGAAGGACCAAACCCATAGTATTGTTGTTGAATTTTGTATAAAAATTAATATCTCTGAACAAATTTTATTGAATTTTCAGTTTTACTTTTTGTGGACAAAAGTCTCATCTAACATTGTGATCCGTGATCTTTCTTTCCATGCATTGTCTTCATAATTAAAAATGTTTTCCATTTTTATTTCAATGACTGGCATTTATTTTGGTATGCTTTTCCATTGCATTCTCAAACTTCTAAACAGGCTTGCCATTTGCTTTCCTTATATTTCACCATGACCAAGCCAGTTTCTCTTCAATTACAGGTTGTCACATGGCAAGCTGCAGTACAAAGGTGCAAAGCAGTTATTGATTTCTTCGAGAAAGATAAACCCTATTTCTCTCCTACCATAAATGATTGAGACTTGCACGATTACTTTCGAACCATTGATGGGATCAGAATGAGACACATAAGCAGCTTCATCCCCCACTCTCTCACCCGACTTTGAAATCAATGAAGATGCACTTCCTTATGGTGCTGCACTCCATGCAGCTATGGCTGCTAGGTATCTTATTCAAAACCCAACCAGAAGTTACTTTGCCCGAGGAAAATTATCGCGATGAATTCTAAGGCTCTTGGCTGACTTCATAAATCTTAAATTCCTCTTACTTGAAAGCGAAGAAAATATTCTGGCAAATCACTTGTGGCATTGTGTTTGTTTTTACTTTTCAATGTTTTCTTAAGATTCTTGATACGTTAATGTAAAAAATCTGAAAGAAAATATTATTTTAATATATTTTTAATTAAAAAACACCTGTTAATTTCCTTTAATTAAGTTTTGAGGAACAATTTGAAGCTACGGGCTTCACTTTCTAGTTACATCAATAGGGCAACAATGCCAATCCAATGCGATGTGGATAGGCTTCCATTATCACTTCCCGCTACCCTTTCATTTTGTTCTTAAGACACGTTGCTGTATGTGATTCATACCGAGGGATTGTGCAAATCATGGTGAAATGTGGAGAGGCTCCCCAAGTGGTGCTATGGAAGCACATTTCAACAAAAATAAGCCTGAAAGGGTTTGTCGAATATTTACGTCACAACAGGAATTATATCTGAAAGGCAACTGATAGACTGATACTATTAAGTCAAGGTGTTGTATGAAAACGCTTTAGGATCTAAATATCTATACATCACAAGTTCTTTGACCTTGATGTTTTAAAATGAAAATCTGTAATCTCCTTACGAGTATATCAACCAGATCTAGTTAGATCACAGAGCCTAAAAACACCGCTTATGGGCTCAGGTTCTAAATAACCATGTTTATTTTAAAACCCCAAAACTTTTGGTGACAAGTCTAATAGTGGTTCTAAAGCGCTTGGAGCAAACTTTCTTGCAAAGAGAAAGCAGACGTTGTCTGGCTGGTTGTTATACAAGCATGATTGTCCTTCAAACATCCTCTTGAAGAATTCAGCTGTAATATCAGAATTCCCAAACGTAGCAGGGTGAGCACCACCCCTTGACCAGTCTGTCCAGGTAACACTTCTGTTTGCCAAGACATGTGGAAATTGGATGCTCAGCATTGTAGGGAAGTAGTGCTCATCCACATAACATCCCGGTCGGCAGAAGTCTTTAAACTTTGGGTAATAAGTAGAGTCCTCGATTACACTGACTGCAAGCTTTCTATCCACTTCAAACCACTGAGACCCTTTGCGCCACTGTTCAAGCATGACCTCAGGTTGCATGTTCCAATTATAGCGTCCTCTCCCGTATGGACCCGGATCATCAAATACACCCATAAAGCTGTATCGTGATTTTGATATGTATCGATAGATAATGCCAAAATTGTGGAGCGGAATGCAGGACTCAGACAAGAGTATGAACCATTCATTAGAGATATCAAGCAATGCATTTGCAAGGAGTCTCCTCTCCGCATCACACATGCTCATCATACCCCACTCTGCCACCTGCACAGAATCAACACATGAATGATCATCATTTCAATTGTGAGAGTGCAAATATAATGATACTCACAAAATGCTTAAACAGTTTTTTTTTTCCTTTTTCCTTGTAAAAGTCCACTTCAACAGCTACCATAAAGATAATGCAACCACTTACAGGTCACTGTTTGGGATTGCAACTATCACCATACTTCATACTTATGGCTAGCAAAGACCAAATGAACTTGGAAATCAAGCTCGACTACATTCTCTCTCTGTAACAGCATCCAATGTGACGTCAAACAATGACAGCCTACAAGTCTTAACTTCTCTCTTCTAAAATTTGGAATGCAGGTTTCATACATATACTATTGAGATTATATTGCTATTATTAAAAATAAAAAAAATTAAAGTAATACTTCTCAAATATAAAGTTATGGTACAGTTAGATTTCTTTAAAAAAAATTCCAAAAGTAAAAGCAAGTAACATGTATTAAATGCAACCTAAATTTATGCCCACTGCCCAATCATAACTAAAACAATATACCAATTAATTTCCACCTTTGTCAGGAAAATCTAAAATTAAATATGAAACATTTTGAAGAAACTACGAACAGAGTGTGAATATGGAACATGAATACCAGAAATCAGATACATAAAAAATCATATAATTTCCTTCTCAAAATTGTCGCTTCAAGCTAAGCCTCTGACAGGTTGCAGTCTGTCTCTCTGTTTTTTTTTTTTTTCTGACCAAAAACCATGGATGTAAACCCTTATCTTAAAAGAAGGATAGAGTTCCTTCTGTTCAAACTTATAGGTCAGCTTCATCAATTTTTCATAATCCTTCCCTATCATATTATTTTTGGTTATAAAAATTAAAAAAATTAAGAAATACTTAAATGTCCTAGTTCCAGCTTATTAATTTTCCATCTATGCTAAGGCACAAGAAGCCCTTCTCAACATTATGCCACTGTGAACTTCTTTTACCTTTGAAGTCACCCTCTACCCTCAAAGTCAAGATTCTTAACTATCCCCTAATGTAGTCAACAGTCTCTATTGTACATGGTTGAACCATCTAATGCAACCAACTTCAAACAGTCATTTTGAACCAAACTCATTTTGTACAGTTTCTATGCCTATTTGTGTCATAATGTGATCGTATCACATTCAATAACCTTTTCTTTTTCTTCCTTTTCAGGTAATGCCAACCATCTGTTTTGCACCCCACCCCACCCCACGCATCAGGATTCACCATTCAAATATGGTGCAACAATCAGAGTATTTCCTCTAAATTGCAGAACACATAATTCAAATTGCTCAAGTGAATCTGGGTGATGGTCTAACATGAAGCCCAGAACCATATGAGAAGGATAACAGTGATCTTGATTAAGCAGAAAATTACTAAAACTTCACCACAGCTGTTGATCTCAACTACCAAAGACTGAAATAAAAATGGATTATGCGAGAGTTTGCAGCAAGCTTAGAAGAAGCCCAGAAAAAAAGATCCAATCTGATCATCGGCAATTCCTGACTTTAGATGGAATCACTGACTTTTACAAAATAATGACAAGTTGCTTCTTCTCAAAGTGATTAATTATGGACAGACTCACATGCACCTCAAAAATATAAATACAGTAACAAAGTGAAATTCACAAATTATGGAGACATCTAAGATTTCTCAGAGAAACAATTTAAACATTTTCAAATGAGGCATCCAACACAGTAAATAGAAGCTAGCAGTCATATTGCTCCCAAATAGAACAAATACAGCAAGTCATGCATACACATACATAAAGAAGAGAAGGTTCCTAATACCTGACTTGGGATTTGTCTCTTGTAGAACACTGAAAATCGTGTCAAATCCGCAACATAAGATGGCAATGAATGAACATAAATCGAATAAAGGCCTTCGTGCCCCTTGAAAAACCTCTCCCAAAGAGGTGCCAATGGCAATGGCCCTTTTGTCAAGAACATGAAGGCAATCTTCGGTACTCTCTTAATAGGATATTGATTAATCCCAGGAACAAACGAAGCACGCCAAAACAACTCTGTGTCATTCATCTTATGCATCAGGTTTGATGGAGGCCTAATCCATTTCTCTATACTATCGGACTCTTCAAAGCAAGGGAAAATGATATTAGACCTTGCTGCAGGGCCTCCAGTTCGGACTCCAAAAAATCGAATCATGTTTATACTGACGATAGAAATCCCAAGACCGAGAACCAAAAACATCAAGCAAAATTGAAGGAGTCTCGAAGGCAAAGGCCTGTTTTGATTCAATCTAACAGTAGTAACTATACCTGGGTCCTTACCCTCCTGAGTTGCCATCTTATCTTGGTTTCAATTTTTTCTGAATTCAACTCTAAACGAACTGGATCCCAAAACACTCTTAAACTACTACTACTATATAAACATTAAAAGTCCTCCCTAATGGCCAAACCAAAGTTTTAATTTACAAGAATCAACAAACTTTGGTTTTGGACATATGGGCTAACTTACTTGACTTCAAGACCCAGAGCCCTTATAATTCATAAATAAATAAAGGTCCAAACAAATAGTACAGATAAAAAGGAAGAAATCACCACCAAAAGGGAAACAAAATCAAAACTTCACCAGATGGGAATGTTGCAAATCAACAACTTTCTTTTGGACAATCTCTGCAAACATGGAAACAACATGTAAAGCAAAGGGGAAAAAAATAACACAACAGTATGAAAGAAAGAGTGATGTTAAGTGTGTGTGATCATGGATGGATGATGGGGGGTTTTACTTGTATGAGAAGAGAGTTTGAATGAATTGTGAGGGGGGGAGGCAAGCTTGGGTAGTGGAATTGGGTCACACTTTTTGGGTAATAGGATTATTTATGCCAGCTTTTATTGAGGATAGAATCAAAGTGAATGTTTAACTCTCTCTTTTTCAAGGGAGTTTCGTTTCTTCTACTGAAAGAGGAAAGTGAAGGATTAGAAAAAAGAGTCCTTTTTCTTTGGATGGAAATACTGGATCTCATGTCATTTATAACGTCTTCGTTGGTGGGACTCGGATTTCTTGTCTCTTCCTTCTGAATTTTTCGATCTTGGACTCACTCTTACGTTAAATTAACAGCATGTTTAAACTGAATTTCATGTGAAATTAAATTAAATTTTATATATAATTTAAATTTAATTATAAATTTATTATATGGAACAAAATATTAAATCATTTAATTATATTTAATTATATTGTTTAGAATATATGTGGAATTAAATTAAATTAACAATACTCTTAATTTAAAATTACATGGTATATCTTTTTAATGAATAATCTGATATTGTAAATAAGAAAAATCACGAAAAGAAAAGCATGGGCTGAGCAATTTTTTTTTCTGTTTTTAATTGGTGCTTTTATTTGTTAAAAGGCAAAGATGGTAAAATGGCCAAGTGCCAAAATTAAGAAGAAGAAAAAATATCATGTCATTAAGTTGACGATGGATTTTTAAAAAGAATTATTTAGAATTTTTGTTTTTTAAAAGATTGAGAATAAAAAAACTACAATCAAAAAATAAAAAGAAGAAAAGAAAAATGCAACCCTTTTTCATCATTGAAGAGAAAAAGAGAAGAAATCATGCATAAAGGTCGAGGAGAGGGGAGAGAAAAAAAAAAGAAAAACAAAAAATCACTACAGATGCATCAAAGTTGCATTGCCATCATGTGCTGCCATAAAAGGACGCTGGTCAAGATGATTCCAATGGCACAACTAAGGCCACTATCAGAGCTTAGAGAAAATTACATGCACCTTCCCAAGACAACCTTCCTCACATATTAGTGCAAGTGTTACCCTTGTTAGACACTTTTTGCCCTCTTCATTCAATTTATTCAATGATTATCTAATAAATCTTTAAATGATTATCGAATAAATTTTCAATTCACTTGAGCCCAATCGTGGAGAGAAGAATGGTAGAGAAAAAGATAAATGGGTCAACCGGGTTAGCTCATTATGGTCGTATTCATGACTTGATGCGATCCTGGCTACGACATCAAATGATTTATTACGAGTGTTTATTGAGTTTATTCTAAGGCCTAAAATTAAGTGGTCCAAAAGACTTTAATAAGCTAAGTCAAGAGGCTTGGGTTAAAAATACTTAAATATGTCAGTCTGGACCTCTTGTCTACTTTTTAGGTCTTAACTGGATGCTATTATTGTGTTGGAAACTAGATATTTGTAACTTTTCAATAATATATTGTAATCTTACTAATTCATCCGAATAAAAGAGAACAACGTATTTGAAGTTGGGTCTAGAATTTGTCAATAAAGTGCACAAACAGGAAAAAATAATATTGTTTTTTTAAGAGGTATGGATTTCATTCACTATAAGGAACCTTTAATGCTATTGGGGACTTATGTGGCACCCTTTGACTTACTTATTTTACAATGATTTTATATCAAACAAAAAGAATTAATTGATCATAAATTAATTTTTATTTTACAAAGAGCTTTTGTTTAGCAATGATTCTTTAACAATTATTTATCTTCGATATTTTTCACTATTATTTGTGAAAAAAAGTGAAAAATAATCTAAGACTATTGTTTGACTTGCTTTTATTACTTCAAACCTTATTTTAACTAGTTTGGGCTTTTATTTAAATTGAGTGCATGTCTAACCCATTAGTTCTAGGCATAATTTTAAAACCCAGCCCGGCCTGGCCCGGGGGGTGGACCTAGGACACGGTAGACCTAGGGCTGGAACTGGGTTGGGTTAAAGAAAAAACAGGGGAAGGAAAAACCTAGTGTGACCCGGCTGAGCAGGCAACCCAATGGACCCGGAAATACTCGGTCAAAACCCTGATTGCAACCTGCTGATTTTTTTAAACTAAAACAACGTCATTTTGATTTTTTTTTTAAAAGAATTGACACGGTCAAAACCCGGAACCTGGGCCTTGGACCGTGCCGGGTCTAAAAACTATGGTTTTAGGGTTTACTTATAAATAATCTTATATAATGATTTTTATCCAGTTTTGACAATAAAAAAAATATATTGTGTCTGTATATGGTGAGTGATTCTTATATTTTAATTCTTGATTGAACTACTCAAATTTATTGAAGGATTATCTAATCTTTGTGGTTTTTTTATACTTCTCGGTCATGTCTTGATATAGGCGCTATGGTAGGAGTGGTCTTTTTTATAGTCTTGGTTTCAGAACAAGGTTCTTGTTAGGTTAAGCTCAAATTCAAACATGATCTTAGCTTTTTTTGGGAGGAAATTAATTTATCTATGGGTTCACGAATCCTTATATATGTAGGGTTCGCATCATAACCCGAGTTATGAATTTCAAGGGTTAACCAAAGTCGATCCAATATGCCACCAGCATCTCCCCCGGCTTTGGAGATTTTGGTCACAGAACCCCCAAGCCTCAAACAGCCATCCCCGCTCCTTTCCCTCTCACTACCTCAACAACACAGAGCCACCCCCTCATAAACCCAAATCAGCCGAAGACAACCCCTCACCCTCTTTCTTTCCCTCACCATCACTCTCCCTTGCAGCCAAGACAACACTATTGGCCACCACCAGGCCTTTCTTCCCTGATCTTTCTTCCTCTCATCTTCAAGTCCCAGCCAACAAACCAGCCCCATTTCCCTTTCTTTTTCCCCAACTCTCAGAGCCAGAGAGGGACTCTCTTCCCCATCGCTATTTTTCAGCACACGAAGACCAGCTTCTTCCTTCTCCCACAGACCAGCTACCCGAACACCCCCCACTTCCACAGACCTTCCCCTTCTTAGCCACAGATCTTCCCTTTCTCACAGAACCCAGGTCGGTCTTCCACCACAACTCAGCCTCCATGCTCACCGGCTTCTACAAAATCCACTCAAAAGACAGCCAAGAAAGGGTGAAGGGGTAGAAAACCAAGACTTTAAGGCACCGATCTCCCAGCCATGGAAGTGGTGGGCGACACCGCCGATGTAGAAATGAAGGAGGAGAGGAGAAGTCGCCGATCTAGCCATCCATACGCCTGCCCTGTTGGTGGCGCGTGCACTAAACCCGACTCCAGATCAGCTGATCAGAATGGAAAGCAGAAGAAAACCAATCTACAAAAAAACTTAAAACAGATTGCTTGTGTTTCTCTTTTCTTGTTGCAGGTCACAGTGAAAGCTACCACAGGCAGGGAAGAGAAGAGAGGAGGAAACCGTTCCAGACCCCCCTTTCTGCGTGGATTTTTGCAGTGGCGCGTGAACCCACGCACCGCCACTGTTCAAATGCCCAGAAACCTTCCAGCCACTGTTCCTGCAGTTACAAAAGGCCTTCCCTGCAATTCTTGTAGAGTTTTAGGGTTTATTTTGTAATTTTTGAATTGTATTTGATTTTTTGTTATTTTTTTAATGTACAAGATAATGTATGAGAAAAACATAATAAAAACATATATGTGTGTGTTTGTATTTTTTTATGTATGCTATTGAATTATAAAATCAAAAAGACAAAAAAAAATGAATTTAATGTTTTAATTTGTATATGGTCAAGTATCTAAAGGACAAATAAAATCATGTTGTATTTCCCGTGAAAAATGTAAGAACATGTAGATATATTCTGGGATTTAATATTTGATTTATTAAAGCCTTAAGAATTTGACTCAAATGTTTAATTGCGATTAACTGTGATGTGTTTTTTACAAAGAAAATATAAAAAATGTTTTTTTATGTTGCATATGACTAATACCCTAACATATTTTGAATTTCCTCCTTTTTTAAAATAAAAAAACCAATATTTGAAGTTTTAAAAAAATATGTTTAAACATGGATTTCTTCAACAAAAAAAAATTATTTTCTTGCATTCTGGATTTTACAACATGTTTGTAAAACTCCAAAGGGTGTTGGCCAATATTCCAAAAAATACAAAAATCTTATTTTTGGGGGAATTCATCTATTATTCACCGTTAACATTTGGATAAAGAAATTCCAAAGGGATGAATCTACAAAATATTATTTGGAATAACTTGTTATTATTCGCTGTTAATGTTTGGAATTAGAAATCCTAAATGGATGAATATCCAAAATATAATTGGGAATAACTTGTTATTATTCGTTGTTAATGTTTGGATAAAGAAACCCCAAGTGGTTACTATCCAAAATATTTTTCTAGGAATAATAAGTCATTATCAAACATAATTGAAAGAAGCCTTGATTATAATTGAGGACATTTGAATTTTTGACTCCACGGTTTATGAGCCGTGAGAGTATGAAACACTAAGGCAAAAATAGGCTTTTAAAGCGCACTGAATTTCCTTAGATTTCTAAATTTTTGTCTCTCCTTCTTGCAATTTACGAGTTTCAAACTCTTGAAATACTAAGGGAAAAATGAGCTTTTAAAGCACATGGAATCTCCTTGGATTTCAATCTTAATAAATCTAGTTTGCATCAAACACAGATTTCAAAAGATCTGCATTGGTTCTCCTTGGTACTTTGTAGACACATCTAAAGGTGTGATCCATATTGGCCAAGGGTTCTTGCTTTTAGACTTTGAACCCAAATCCATTCATCATAGCAAACCTATCCTAGGAAAACTAATTAAGAGAACACCAATACCATAGCAATTATAAGGTAAACCAAACACCAAGCAGCTTACCTTAGGTAGGGCGTACTAGGGGTGCTTATACCTTCCCTTTATGCAACCAGTCCCTTACCTTAGAATCTCTGAAAGACCAGTTAGGGTTCCTAGTGACCATAATACTAGGTGGCGACTCCCTTATTCAAAAAAACAAATAGCCTGAAATCAATCGAGGGTCGCCGCGATACTGCCCTCCGCCGCAAGGGTGCGACAGGATGGCGACTCCATAGGGGACCCTAGGACTAGGCTTGGTAATTTGTTTCTTTATGCTATGTATTGTTGGTTTTTTTATATAATATGAATGATACTTTGTTTAAAAGCTTTAGCATGTATTTTTACATTATGTCATACATGATATAGTCATTCATCATTTTATTATTATTATTATCTTTTCAAGGGCACACATTAAATTTTAAGTTAAGTGGAGGACTAGCAGCTTGTCTTATGACTTGAGTCAAGGTTTAAGTTTGTGTAAACCCCAACTCTTTGCTAAGTGTTTAGACTAATAGTGATTGGTACACGTGTCGTCTCACTATCTACTGAACCCCCATATTGCCTTTACGAGGGTGATTACCGGGACAACAAGAGACCCTTTTTAGAGACCAAGTAGTAAACCTACCCTATGTCTCACGTAAAGGAACTAGAACCTATCCTTAGGGTGTATGCTCCATAATATCTTTTGCATAAAAACAAGTCTAACCCTAAAGCATCTTAAATTGCAGGTGACACGACCAAAAGATTGATGTCTTCTCCCAAGTGTAGGAGTGTCGAAGTAATAAATAACCCGGCAAGACCGGGGTCGAACCACAGGGAGGTTAACTATATAAATTATAGTTAACAACAACAACAACAACAACAATAAGTTAAAGAGAGCTTTGAGATGTGATATTGATGTAAGGATTAAACAAGGATAAAATAATTATCAAGGTTAGAGGATCCACTAATGGTATTTCAAACAAGTATATTATAAACTCTTTTTATTACTCAACTGGAAACCATACACAAAAGAGGTTCCAATCAGATTATAAATTGTTAACATGATTACATTAGTTATCTTATTCGAATAATGCTAATACTTGTAAATGTTGTCAGGCATTCATGATTATAACTTATGTTAACAACAAAT
>Ga0325410_1006796_pt1 | contig 12548 bp, 17 predicted proteins | sample PopdelMetagenome_16_FD_206182 | JGI IMG/M metagenome (GOLD analysis project Ga0325410, IMG submission 206182) | Populus deltoides microbial communities from Bellville, Georgia, United States - Xylem-PdIQD-R3 | ecosystem: Host-associated > Plants > Phyllosphere > Stem > Wood/Secondary xylem... | reverse complement strand
TTTTTTTTTACCAAGTTTTTTAAATTGATAATTTTTTTTCACAATCTCATCATTCAAAACTAAATTGGTTGAGAATTAAGTTTCTTGATTGAACTCGATTCAAGAATTTCATGATTTCCATGGTTGTGGGGTTTGCAGGTTAACCCGGGTTGACTCATATTTTTTCCATTGCTTTTTTAAACTATTTTTTTAATTTTTATCTTTCAACATTAAGCTGCTCAATAATTAAACTTCATGATATTATTCAATTTGCATTCAAACACGATCACCCTGGTATCACGACTGTGTTAGAGATTTTGCATATTCATCCGGGTGGGCTCGGATTGAGTTATTTCAACCTTTTTTAGATTATATATATTTTTTAAAATTTTTGTCCTTTAACATTTTATTTGATAGAGATTAAGCTTCACATTTTTTTTATTTTCATTTTTTTTTGTGGAGTTATCATATTCTCATTTGATTTATTAGGAATTAGTTTTCAAACTTTTATTTTTTGCATTTCTTTCTATAATATTATTTTAATCTTATGTCTATGGTTGAAAAGTTTGCAAGTTAACCTATTTTAATTGAGGGTTTTTTTTGTTTTTTAATTTTACCCTTTATCATTGAGCTATTTCATAATTTAAATTGGCTCATATCAGATTCTTTTTAATTTCTTTTCATTGTTATTTCTTTGTTTATTTAATTATTATTGTTATCTTTTCAATCATATTATTTAAATTATCAATTAAACCAATGATCTAGGTTTCACTTTTTTTTTCTTAGTATTTTTTTTACCCTGAATTCCCTTATTGGAGAACGGGCTACAAATCTAGTTATTAATAAATGGTAACAGCTGGTGGTCAAAGTGAGAAGTTTTAGAGTTCCATGCGTAAGTTCAATTTTTAAATTCAATATTTGGTTTTTTTTTTCTTTTTGACATTTTTTCTTTCAAGTTTTTTTTTTATAGGTTTTTAAAGTCTGATAGGTTTTTTAATTATTTAATATTTTATTTTTTTTAAAAAATATTTTTTTAGATTCTTAATTTCAACATTTGGCTAAATGTTTTCTCTTTTAATTTTTCTTATACTTTGACTTTTTTGTTTCGATTTTTAAAGGTTTTTCAAGTTTGTTAATTTTTTTTAATAATTTAATAATTTATTTTTTTTAAATTTAAATTTTCTTTTGATAATTCAATGGACATTTTCATCAAAATACAAAATGACATATAAAAAATATATATGAATGTTTAAGGACAAAGAGGTTTAAAAGAATTTTACATTTATTTCATTAGATATTGGATTGCTAATCAAATTTCTTTCTTCTATAACAATATAGGTAATATTATATATTATCTTTTAATATTAAGCTTTTTTATAAATATTTTTTGTTTTTAAAATTTAATTTATTTTGAGTTGATATTCATAATATATTTTAGTTTGATTTGTATAGGATTTTTATGGTATCAAATAAACATTATGATATTTATTATTTATTTTATTATTTTTTATAAAATTATTACTGTTATAAGTTTAATAAATTAACTCAAATTAATTTAAATTGATTTAATATATTACTAACTTAAATTATTGTTTTAAAAATTTATTTTAATTTTTTTTGAAAAACTAAACATTATTATTATTATTAGTCATTTAATTGTCTTTAAACCCATTCCATTCCCATGTATTTTGTTTTTCAACTAATTTTTTTCCTTCGATTTGTTTTTTAAAATTTAGTCGGGCTTGCAGGCAGAAGTAACCTGGTGTTATTTCTACAATAGATTAATAGCGAGAATGAGTGGGCGTAAATTTGTCCCGTCCCATCCCATCCCATCCAAACCGGAAACGACAACGTGTTCAGACGAACTAATAGACCTGCGCCACGTAACCAATAGCTGGCCCCTAATTTTTATTTTTTTTTTATTTTCCACACCCCCCTCTCTCTTCGGGCATCGATACTTTTCATATAAATCTCCATTTATTCAATAATGAAATTGAAAAGGAAAAAAGAAAAATTCTGAAAAAGTGTGAACTTGATCGAAAGATTACCAGGAAATCTTGCTTCAGGAAATGGCGAATAATACGGATCTATTCGATTCGTATTTTAGAAGAGCAGATTTAGACGGTGACGGTCAGATCAGCGGTGCTGAAGCCGTCGGTTTCTTTCAAGGCTCCAGTTTGCCTAAACAAGTCCTCGCACAGGTTTCTTTCATCTCATTGTTTTCAGATTGCATAATTTCGAAAGATTCCGAATTTTTTGGATTGGTTATTAAGAAATGTTGATTTCCATATGGAACTAAGTAATGCTTGCGATAGTGAGAGATATAACTTAGATTAGGTTATTTGATTTCTTTTTTTTTTAAAGTTTGATTAATTAGAGGACTATACATAAATAAATGTTGATTTTGGATAATGATAATTAGCAAGTAATGTTTACAAAAGTGATTTCTTATTACTATTTGTTGTCTGGTTGAGATCATTGAAAGATTTGCTGATGCTTAGTTTTTGATTTTTAGGTCTGGTGTTTTTGAGGGAGAAGTTGATGAATTACTATGTGACTGGAGGATTTTTAGTTGATTCTAGAAGTAGAAAGAGTTTAACTTTAGTTAGTATGGTGGAATTTTGAATTCAAAGTGGAGGTTATTTTTTTTAGGGTTGGATTGTGTAAGAGAATGGGTGGTTGTTTTGGGTTTGGTGGATTTTTGTGGATTTGATCATAACATGCGGAGTTTTGTACTCTATATCTTGCTGTTGATGTATCAACTTAGTTTCTTCTTGTGCTATGTTCTACTCATGATCGAGTTTGCTTGGCTCCTAATGTTCATGTTCATAATGGATATTAAATGTCTAGAAGAAGAGTTTTTGATTTGCTGTTAGGTATGTAATGCAGTAGAAGAACTAGATCTTTTGTCAAATGACAGAAATCTTGTGTAAGTAATAAGTAATGTTTGTTGCAATGAATTCTTATTATTAGTAAGTTTGCCGTCCGGTTGAAATCATGTAAAGAATTGAAGATGCTTGGTTTTTGATTCTTAGGTCTGGTGTCTTTTAGAGAGAAGTTGATGAATTACTATGTGAATGGTAGATTTTTAGTTGATTCTAGAAGTTAAAATGTTGATATGCTAGACTTTTTGAGGTTGGTGGCTTGTTGGAAATGTTGTGTTCATTTTTTGAATTGTTTTTTGGTGTTTGAATATAAAGCAAAGTGTTTTTATGTAGGATTGTGCAAGAAATGGGTAGTTGTGGCGGGTTTGGTTGGTTTTTGTGTATATGATCATAGCATTTGGAGTTTTGTACTCTAAAGCTTGTGGTTGGTGTATTAAATATGTTTTACTTAAGATTGAGTTGAATAAATTTCTAAAATTTATGTTGATAATGCATGCTAAATGTCTGGAAGAAAACGTTTTGATTTTTTGTTAGGTATATATACTGGAGGGAAAGAACTGGTTCTGCTTTTAAAAAAACTGAAAACCTGTGTATTTTGTGTGGAAGAATCTAGAAGTTTCCTTCTTTTTGGAATGATTTTACATTTGGATATTCACCTATTATTTTTTGAAATGACCTTCATATCAGGGTCTCAAATCTCTTTGCATTAAACTGAGTGTCTGGGATTCACTTATTCTCTGTGCAGGTTTGGATGCATGCTGATCAGAGGAACGCAGGCTACCTTGGTCGACAAGAGTTCTATAATGCACTTAAACTTGTTACTGTAGCACAGAGTAAGAGAGAGTTGACCCCAGAAATAGTGAAGGCAGCATTATATGGCCCTGCTTCAGCTAAAATTCCCGCTCCTCAAATCAACCTAGCTGCAACTCCTGCTCCTAAAACAGTGGCACCTGCTCCCCAGCTGTCTGGCACAACACCAGCATCATCACCAAATGTTGGCACCAGACCGCCACAAGTGCCTGGAAATGCAGTCACAAACCAGCAGTATTTCCCATCCCAACAAGGGCAATTTACGAGGCAACACCAACACCAACCCCAAACCCAAGCTATGCCTCCTAATTCTTCTTCCCATCCACAACAAATTCTTGTAAGTCAAGGTATGCCCAGGGGAGGTACTGTTGTTGCTCCGCGACCCCTGAATTCAAACATCTCAACAGATTGGCTTGGTGGAAGTGCAGCTGGCCTGACTTCACAAGGTCCCAGTAGAGGGATTGGTCATCCTGCTTCTCAGGATGGATTTGGGGTTAGTGCACCAGGTTTTACACCCTCTGTTCAACCTAGACCACAAGTGACTGCTGGGCAGATAGCAGCCCCTACACCTAAACCACAAGAAGCAGCCATCACATCCAACCAACTAGCAACTAGGGATTCTAAATCAGTGGTTGTTTCTGGGAATGGATTTGCTTCAGACTCACTTTTTGGCGATGTATTTTCTGCCACTCCTGCTCAAACAAAGCAAAGTTCCTCATCATCTGCGCATTCTACAAATAGCATACCTGTCTCGTCGGCTATTGTTTCATCTTCTGTCGGATCCCAACCTTCAGTGAAGCCAAGTTCCCTGGATTCCTTGCAGAGTACCTTTCCCCAGCAGCATGTGGGAGGGCAATCAACAGCAAGACCAAACCAGCAGGTTCCATCTCAAAGTGTCACCTCTGCTCCTTCAGCTGGTTTTTCTGTTGGAACTAGCAATGCAGCTCCCAGTCAATCCCAGCCTCCATGGCCGAGGATGACTCAATCTGATATTCAAAAGTATACAAAAGTGTTTGTGCAAGTTGATACAGATAGAGATGGAAAGCTTACCGGGGAACAGGCGCGCAACCTTTTCTTGAGTTGGAGGCTACCTAGAGGTAGAATGCTACACATGACTTATTTTATAATCACGCTTAAACTATGAGGTTTTGACATGAGCTCTTTGGTTTGAAGTATATATCTATGATGGACAGTGAAGGCACAACCTACAACATTTGTAAATCTAATGTGGCCATATTTCTGTAGTATAGCAGTTAGCTTAAGGTTTTTTACATAAATCAATGGTGTTTCTTGCCAGTTTAAATATTCACATTATTTGGGTAGGAAGAAAGGAATCACTATATTAAGTATGTCTTATAAATAATTGAGTCTCACAATTAAGAATTCAAGTGTTAATTACTTTTCTTGTCATTTTCATTGAATCCTATGCTCTTTCTTTTCATAATGTGGTGTGATGCCTTGTAAGTAGATTTGAGTTTGGGAATTTTTTAAAGACTAATACTTCATTTCTTAATCACATTTCATTAATTTACTATAATTCTTGATGTTTCAGAGGTGTTAAAAAAAGTTTGGGATTTATCTGATCAAGATAATGACAGCATGCTTTCTTTGAGGGAGTTCTGTACTGCTCTTTATTTGATGGAGCGTTATAGAGAAGGTCGCCCTCTTCCTGCAACACTTCCAACCGCTGTCATGTCCGATGAGACTCTGTTGTCTGCCACAAGTCACCCTGCAGCTTCATATGGTGGTGGATCTTGGGGACCTGCTTCCGGTATTATCTTCCTTTATCATGCCATAAACTTTCATTATTAGTTTCCTTTTTCTTGCATTCAATGTGGATTCCTCTTTTTAAGTGGAAAAACAAATCTCAACAGGTTTCCGACAACAGCAAGTTGGGAGTGGTGCACGGCCTCCTCCTGCTGCCGCTGCAAGGCCACCAAGGCCTCCCACTGCTCCTCATGCTGATGAAAAACAGCCCACGCAACAAAAGCACAAAGTTCCTGTGCTTGAAAAACATCTTGTGCATCAACTCAGCCAAGAGGAGCAGGATGCTCTCAACTCAAAGTTCCAGGAGGCATCTCAGGCTGATAAAAAGGTATTTCTTGTTCTTTTCGTGCACTCATTATGTGGGAGTTAATTTTGTCTGGTACACTTGGTATCCATACATTAACATGTCTAAATGAGACAAATTTGTTTTCATTTGCCATTAAAAAGCTTTGAGTTACATCAAGTTATAGAATGAAGATGAGAAGCATATATGAGATTATTGAACCTTATGCTCTTCTTTGAGTGCAGGTTGAAGAACTGGAAAAGGAAATATTAGATTCTAGACAAAAGATTGAGTTTTATCGTGTCAAGATGCAGGAACTTGTGAGTGTGCTCCCCATTTTATTTTTCTCCTTTATGACAGTCATTGTCTGTTATATAGGATGTTCTTCACTAGTATGTAAAATTAGCTTTGAAGTATTTGGGTTGAACTGTTTTTGCTGCATCTTGGCTCACATGTTTTGACTATTGAGTTTGGTTTTGGAGGCAAGGTCCTCAAATCATTCTTTTTGACTGGATTGACAACTGATTGTGCTGATTTGTTGCGTTTAAGCTCTGGATGTGTGCTCGTTTCATCATTTTATTTGCTATTGGATATCTCAAAAATGCACAAACTATAGCATAAAAGATTATAAAGCCGTGAATATGCTAAAAGCTCAAAACCAGAGGTATTAGTCTGTGGCCTCTAAAGCCTTATTTAGAGTTGCGGGTTGAAGTGTTAAAAACCAAGTAGATTCAAGCTGGAATAACTATGCTGATAAAAGTAAAGAAATGAATCATTAACTCTCTTTTGTTATAGTTTAACACCCTCAGTTCCCAAGTGGATGACCCAGTGCTTAATACTTGGATTTCCTCTAAAATGTCCTGGGTTCAAACTGTGAAGAGTGATGGGGGTAGGGATCGATTTCCTTTTCCTTTTCTTTTTTTCTTTTTTGTGGGGGGGGGGGGGGAGGCGGCATTGGGCTCCTCCTGTTGAACCATACAAAAAATTTAAACGATCTAATGGAGTGAAAAGAAAACTTGGACAGTTTCTTTGGGCAGCTGATCCTGTCATGGTTATTTAAGATGCACGAATCAATTTAATAAAGAGAACGAAGGTATTCTGCCATATTTAAGCTGTCTACTTTGTCTTGGAGTGGTTGGGTGAGAGACTAGGAAGATATATGTTCTTTGCTGATATTCCTATGATCTTTCTTCTGTTATTTGGCATCAGATTTTATATAAAAGCCGATGTGACAATCGACTTAATGAGGTCACAACAAGGGTATCTGCTGATAAGCATGAGGTATCTCTCTTTCTTTAGTGATTTGTTTATATTTTCTAAATTCTCCATGTAATATCAATCGCTTATTGAACTAACAGGAGCAAATCATGTGTTTCAGGTTGAGACATTGGGAAAGAAGTATGAAGAGAAATACAAGCAGAGTGGAGATGTTGCCTCCAAACTAACCATTGAAGAGGCTACATTTCGTGATATTCAGGTAATTTAGGAGCTTTGGTGGTGAATTTTATCTAACGTGCTTCTCTTTTCCTCTATATACACTTCTTTGGATGCTAAACAAACTTGTATTGTACTCAATAACTGTAGGAGAAAAAAATGGATTTATATCGGGCAATTGTTAAAATGGAAGAAGGGGGAGCTGCTGATGGTGTATTGAAGGTACACCATAAAAGTCATTACTTTCTGGAGATAGTATGAAACTTGTGTGTAAGTTCTGGTTTTACTGACTTTTGCAGGAGCGTGCTGAGAATATCCAGTCGAATCTCGAGGAACTAGTAAAAACTGTGAATGAACGCTGCAAGCAGTATGGGTTGCGCTCTAAACCAACCTCATTGGTCGAGCTTCCATTTGGTATCTCAATGATGTTATCAACCCCCTGGCCTTTATATCACATGTCCCATCTTGAAATTTTTTGGCTCATTTAGATGATTGATTTACTTCAATTTGGCTGCTACTTTTACTTCTATGCAAAAAAGCTTGTTATATGACAATTAAGCTAGACTTCATTGTCGTCATGTTACTCTAGGGGAAATACTCCATGTGCCCAAAAATGTTTCAAATCCCAGACTCCCAATTTTTTTATCTGTTTTCTTTCCTTCTCTCGCAACCTCACATTTTTTTATTTGCTTTCTACATCATGGTGGTGTTGGTAGCAATGAATGAAATGGTGGGAATGGGGATGAAAGTTTTATTCCCACTTTGCAAGTGTTTGATTGAAAGGAATGAAATATGAATGAGAATGGAGTGGGAATGGTAATGAAAATGGAACATAGTTTCATTCCTATTGGGAAAGTGGGAATATAAAACAAGGAATGGGAATGCTTTTTCCCCCCCTAAAGAACGACATATTATTTCTTTTCATTATATAAACTACTTTTGCCACCATCATCACTGCCACTACCACCACTGGTGGTGGTAATAACATTTTGTTTCTAAAAATTATTATCGCACCACCACTCTTCCAGCACCAGCACCACCTTCCTTGGTCGTGGCATTAGTTTTTTAAGTAGTATACTATTGTTATTACTATAACATTATTACCACCCCACCAACTCACCCCGCTGCCACCACCACCACCACCACCACAATTATCTTTATTATTTTACTACCACCACTATTGATGAAATCATTGTTCCTTTTCATTTTAAAAATGAGGCATTAAAAATTTAAATTTCATTCTGATTTCTTCTTGTTATTTCAAACACAATATTGAAATTAAAATGGCATTCTGATTGCTCCATTCCGATTCCAGACCTTCATTCATGATAACCAAATAGCACCCCAGTCATTACTTACTCTCTTCCTCTTGACCTTTCTTTAGGCTGGCAACATGGCATCCAGGAAGGAGCAGCTGATTGGGATGAAGGTTGGGACAAGCTTGAAGATGAAGGTATGCTAAATAGTTTTCTGCTGGTTTAGTTGACTTTGATTTCTTTGTTTTTACTTGGAAGTGTACATGATGCTTTCTTTTCAGCATAAAGTCGTAAGGACATTAAAGTTGTAATCAACATTGTTATTTGTGACTTTCAGGATTCATATTTGTCAAAGAGCTCACTTTGGATGTACAAAATGTTGTAGCCCCTCCAAAAGAAAAAACTTCAGTTCGAAAGGCGACTATTTCCACAGAAAAGGATTTAGGCGCTCCACCCTCAAATGCTGAGGTGAAGGCAGAAAAGGTTCCAAGTCCAAGCAAATCAAACTCTGAGAAAGATATTCCAGATCATCAACATGAGAATGGCAGTCTTAGAAGTCCTCCTGACAGTCCTGGAAGGACTACAAAAGAGAACCAATCCAGTGAATTCCGAGACTCCCCATTCAAAGAAAGTGGTGCAGACAATTCACCCCATGCTAAAGAGACCCAAAGGTATGGTTTAATTTATGATTTTCACTTCTGTATATTTCTGTGTCCCTCTCTGAAAATCTAGTGTTAACAAGGCCCAAAAAGGTGTGTGGTCATGGCATGACGGTTGAGGTGGGTCTGTCCTGCTCACAGCTTTCTGAATTTGTTGCTTCATTTGGATGTCTAAGCTTACTGATATGCCTGTGCAGTGATGTGGGTGGTACTGAATCTGTGCATAGTGGTGACAAAATTGTTGAACCTGGCTGGGGTACGTTTGATACGCCTTATGATTCAGAATCAGTTTGGGGCTTTGATTCTGTCAGTGGCAAGGTATGAAAACTTGGGTCTTGCTTTCTATTTGAAGTTGGCAATAGGACTTGTTTCTTGGTGGTTAAATATTATGGAAGTTGTATTAGGAACAGATTGGTGCGCACGCATGCACTCATGTTTGTGTGTGACATACGTCCTCAAACTCTATATATTGGAGTTTATTTAGGCAATTCTAATAATTTGCAAGAAATAGAAATGCTTAATATTTCTGGAAGGGGTGGGGGGTGGTTTGGCATTAGAACTGTTTAATCTCTCTGTACCTTTCCTTGTTCCTTTCTTGTTCTTTTCATACAAAAAACTGAATGGATTGATCTAATATTGTTCTTGCAGGACATGGATTTTGGCATTAGTGAATTTGGTTTAAATCCAATAAAAACAGGGTCCTCACATGGAGATAACATGTCTTTAGGGAAGAGTTCATTTATGTTTGATTCTGTTCCAAGCACCCCTGTTCATAACCAGGGGAACAGCTCCTATGCCTTTGCTGATTCTGTTCCAGGCACCCCTGCATATAACCAGGGGAAGAGCTCCTATGCCTTTGCAGATTCTGTTCCAAGCACCCCTGCATATAATCCAGGGAAGAGCTCTTATGCATTTGCAGATTCTGTTCCAAGCACCCCTGGCTATAACCCTGGAAAGAGTCCATTTTCATTTGCAGATTCTGTTCCAAGCACCCCAGCGTACAATTTTGGAAACTCTCCACGAAGGTTCAGTGAAGGTTCAGAGGACCACTCCTTCGACAGCTTCTCTAGGTTTGATTCATTTAACATGCATGATGGTGGATTATTTCAATCTCCACGCCATTCGCTTTCAAGGTTTGATTCCATCCGCAGCACCAAGGACTCCGATCAAAGTTATGGATTCCCGTCAAGATTTGATTCATTTAGAGAAGGAGGAGACTCTGATCAAAGCCATGAGTTTTCAAGGTTTGACTTTCTCAGAGAGCCCGATCAGAATCACGGGTTCTCGAGATTTGATTCCTTCAAAGAGTCTGATCAGAATCACGGGATCTCGAGGTTTGATTCCTTCAAAGAATCCGATCCTGGTCATGGGTTCTCATCAAGTTTCAGTTCATTTGGAGAATCTAGAGATCCTGATCATAGTCATGGATTCTCAAAGATGGATTCGTTTAATGCCCATGACAGTGGGTTCTTCCATTCTTCTGACAATTCTTCCTTGGCAAGGTTTGATTCTGTTCGTGGCTCTAAAGACTCCGAGAATCATGGGTTCCCATCATTCGATGATGCTGTTCCATTTGGCTCAAGTGGGCCATTTAAGACATCACTAGAGAGTGAAACTCCACGCGGAAGTTCTGATAACTGGCGAGCTTTCTAGGCAGGCGATGAACATTGGATCAAGGTGCGGGGTTTTCTTCTGTATGAAAGCCTTATTGAGACCTTTCTTGCAGTAGTATATAGTCTGTTGTGATGATGAACGAGTGGTTGTGTTGTGGTTCTAGCTTTTGTTTGATTTTGCAGATCCGATTTGTTTTCGTAATTTCCAACATTCAATTACACTTGTGGCCGGTTCTTTTGGTGTTGTAATTTTTGAACTCAAATGTTTGTGATATGGAAGTCAATTTTTTTCCTTTTCTTTTTAAAATCACCTCCTCTATTTTTCCCAAGGGATTCCATGGCGAGCAACAAAATTAGTTATGGAGACTTGTCTTTGTGGTTTCGATTTTTGAACTCAAAATGCCTTCTCTATTCTTCTCCCTGTCGCCATAATAGCTGAAACAGGAAAAGGTGCTGTGTACACTACAAGGTAGTATTTTCTTCGTGGGTAAATTCAGACCCACCAAGCTGCTGAAATGTCAGGTGGCCTGGAAATGCAGGGCTGAAATATTCTGGCCTTGCTTCGGTGCAAAACAAGTAAATAACACCCTCCTGTCTGTCATTGAAGACGATCCATAATAAATTGGATTTGGAAAATTATTCAGAGCTTGCTTTCTCTGCCCTGCCCTATCCTTCATGCTTGATTCTTACGATAGACATGGTAGATGCTTTTACTGTGGCGGAAATAAAAAACGTGTTTCAATTTATTTAAATAACCTTGGTCTTTTTTAGAGCCGCTGGATTGCATATAGATGGATTGTAGCCGTGGGATAAGGAATGATTAGCCCTGTAGACCTATCTATGTAACCTCTTCCCACACAAGACAAGATGATGAGAAACCGGCTTCTCTCAAGAATACTATACCATTAAATAAAAATATAACCGGATTTTTTTAATAATATAATTACTTGAATATCCTTGCAATTTTGTTTTTTCTTTACTTGGGTATAGGGGTGTTTTCTTCCTTTTCCTTGGTTTTTTTATTTTGTTTATAGAATAGGTACTTATTTTTTTATTTCTATATATTTTTTAATCTTTAGTAGGTTAATTTTTGTTTTTAATTCCATTTCTATCATTTGATTTTATTTTAAATTTGGTCCTCATTTTTTTAATCTTTTGTAGGTTAGTTTTTTTTTCAATTTCATCTCTCATTGTTTAATTTAATTTAGTTTTTATTCTTTGAATTATTATTTGTTTTATTTTTATTCTTTTTCTAATTCTATTTTGTTTTCAATTTCATACTTCAACATTAAAAATTGCAATTTAATTTGAAACTCGATGGATACCAACCTAAACGGGTCAATATTTTTTTTTATGGTTACCTTGCCTAATAAGTAATGGAATGGTATGAATATTATCAAAACCGACTTGAAACCCGCTCAAACTTAACATGAAATGTATATTTATATTAGTTAAATATTTTTATTTTTTTAATGCAATATGATATATCCATATATTAATTGTGATATAAAATTATAATTTCATAATTTAACACACACACACACACACTTCATATATTTATTTATTTATTATTGAACAATAAGTAATAGTCATATGATTGATACCCACATGAATATCTAAAATTCAATTAATAGTTTATGAATATCTATATTTTTTACTTGATGGGAAACAACTAGAGTATGTATAACAAGAAATTCGATACACAGGTGCTTATTGTCATCCATACTTATCATTTCATTTTGACTTATTTTTGTGTCAACTTTTATCTTTTTATTGCACTTTGTTTTGTTTTGGTTCCTTTTTCGATTGCCTTCTTCTTCTTCTTCATTTTCAAATCTCATCTCTTAATATTTTGTAATTGA
>Ga0325410_1006794_pt1 | contig 12551 bp, 9 predicted proteins | sample PopdelMetagenome_16_FD_206182 | JGI IMG/M metagenome (GOLD analysis project Ga0325410, IMG submission 206182) | Populus deltoides microbial communities from Bellville, Georgia, United States - Xylem-PdIQD-R3 | ecosystem: Host-associated > Plants > Phyllosphere > Stem > Wood/Secondary xylem... | reverse complement strand
TGTTTTGCCTACAATAAAGATGTGAGTTTTACTAATTCCTCATAAAGTACAGAACATTATTAAAAAAATAGAGAATGATCATGCAAAAATAATTAAAGCATCGTGTAAGGAGATGTTGTATAGAGACATGAATGTTTCAATGGAGGTCTTGCGTGAAGATTTTCACCGGAGATATTGAAGACATATCTAGAAACATAGAGAATTCATTTGAAAACGTGAAGATTTTAATGTAGGTATGGAGGTGTTGCTGTGAAGATTTTTCATTGGAGATATGGAGAATTCAAAGGAGATGTGAAGATCTCATTATTGAGATTTTTTGTTAGAGACATTGGAGACATGAGGAGGCATTACTGCTTTTATTCAAAAGTTCAAAATAAAATTTTTAAAAATTATTTGATATTGGATAATGTATCTCATAGATTTTCCCTATTTATCCATGTTATATCTCATTCTTCACAAATTATTGGGAGTATCTCTAGGAGATCAATCTTTCTATCTTCTGTTTCAAGGCACGATATTTTTCAGTGTCATGACCGTAGTTATGATGAAAGTGACAAAATTTATCAGGTTACCTTGTATTCATGCTACTCTCATAAAACATTGGTAGCAACACAAAATTCATTTTCTGAAGTGTAACCAACACCTGAACACGTGTAGTAGTGAGAGATGTGGTCATAAGCTTAATAACAATGAAGAGATTTTGCTATTTGAAAATATGATGTCTTTATTTGGTTACATTTATTTCTTTCACTCTAATAATTCTCAATGATTCGTTTCATATTAAGAAGAATCCTGTTATGAAGAATATATGAGTGCTCTCATGAAAAATAGCTCGTTACTCTATTGATTAGGCATTTAATGATAATGAATCCAAGCAGGTTTTTTATATTTAATATTTTTCTTGTTAAATCTTTCTAGTAGTTGGCAGGCCTACCCTGTTTATTTTTACGTTTCAAAAGCGTTTTTGAAAAAATTTAAATTTTTTTATTTTTTTGTTTAAATTAATACTTTTTAATGTTTTCAGATTATTTTGATGCGCTAATATCAAAAATAATTTTTAAAAAATAAAAAAAATATTATTTTGATATATTTTCAAATAAAAAACACTTTAAAAAATAATAATACTTTTAAATGAACCCACAGCCAGAAAAAAAGTGTTTTATTTTTTTTCCTAGTCCGGGACGTCACAAAACCATAATTTCCAGCTACTTCATCCTCGTCCTCCAGAAGCTTATTGTTACTGATGATGACGGCAAAGCTCATTCTCTTAATTTAAGGTGAGGTGAACAGCAAACAAAAATGCATCCTCTCCATCTCTAACGATGATAGTGTGAGCGCTGGAGGGTTAAAATCTATAAGCAACAGAGTCCACAATGCTTGTGGACAAACTTATTTTAACTAACTGGGCACCGTCCTCTTCAAATTGCAAGTGCCTAATACATAATATTTTTTTTAAAAATTCATTTTTAATATTAATATATCAATATTAATTAAAAAAAGTTAATTTTTTTGTTTTAAAGTTCACACGGCATTTACAGGAGGCTTGAAATAGATGAAGAGATTTAAGTTAATCAATTGTAAATTCAAACGAAATGATCCAATCTGATGAAAAATAAAGTATAGAGATTGACTGGATAAAATATTACAAATTAAGGGACCACAATTGATTTTTAATCATCGTTAAAATTTGCTTCAAAATTTCAGTAGGCTAATCTGGAGTAGCAGTAGGCAGCAGTGTGCAAAATGGAAAGAGAAGAAAAAGAAGCAGAAAAAACGTCCTCGTCGCCTTCTTTATTCCCTCTCTTTGCAGCAGCAGCAGCTTCATCATCTATAACTCAACAACAAACTAACACACCTATAAATGATACAGTTCCTCCTCCTCCTCCTCCGGCATGGCTTTACAACACCAGCTTTACTACTGATCTCTCCATCGTAAATGACGCCGTTTCCTCTCTCCACTCATTGCACCACTCAGATTCGGACCTCGAAGAACAAGAAGAAGATAAAGACGACCGCGTTTCCAATCAAGGAAAAGACCGGTCTTACCAGTTATTACAAGAACCAGAAGAAGAAAAGAAAAGTGAAGCTAAGTATTCTCGTTCTGATTCGGATTATTCTGATTCGGGTAGAGAGAGAAAGAAGACGAAGAAAAGACGACATAGCAAGAAGAAGAAGAGAGATGGATCGAGAGATGAGGAGGACGCTAGGGATTTTGGTTCGAGGAAATCAAATGTTAGGGTTTGGGCGGGTTCTGATACGAAAACTACTAAGGATTATTATTTTGATACTCATGGCGATCGCGATAATTTGGTCTATGGCACTCTTTACAGGTATTTCTCTCTATACGCTTCCGCAAATGCTAGTAGTTTTGAGAATATGGACGGAATTAAGTGTTTTTATTCGTCAATTGAGCAATTCTTTTATTTGATTCTAGAAATGTTATTGAAACTTGATAGAATTGTGAAGGCATTGAGTTATGATTGATTAGAAGATATAGATTTATTGGCGCATGATTTTTGTGTGTGGATAAAATTAATGGAATTAAGTAATTTTATGTTGTAGTTTTGGTTTTGGAAATAGTGAAAGTGAAGTAAATACTTTTTTTTGTCCTTTAATTGTTTATGTTTATCTTTTTTAAAAGAAAATAAATTATTTGGTGAAGCTTGATTTTATGGTTTTTTTTTTTCTTTTGGAATTTGTAATGTGGATTCAAATTAATGTGCAGAATGGATGTTCCGAGGTACAAACCTTATAATTCAACAAAACATGACTTTCGAGGGCTTTATCGGCTGAATAAGAGGGGTCCTGGATTTGATAGAGATGGTGATATTGATGCCTTGGATACTCAATTAAAGTCTGGTGGTCGTTATTGGTCTTCCAAGTATGCTGCAGTGGAACGGCATAAGAATTTAAAGCGTCTTCGTGTTCTTGCACGAAAGCAGCCTAGGGTTGTAGTTTCAGATGAATTTATTCCTTTGTCAGATACAGAAATGTCTCATGATGGTGTTGATCATCCTGGTTCTGTTTTGAAGGATTGTTTAGTTGTTGAAGAATCCTGGGAAGATGAGGTGTTGCGCAAGACTCGGGAATTTAATAAGTTAACAAGGGAGCACCCTCATGATGAGAAAGTATGGTTGGATTTTGCAGAGTTCCAAGACAAGGTTGCAAGTATGCAGCCTCAGAAAGGTGCCCGTTTGCAGACGCTTGAGAAGAAAATTAGTGTACTGGAAAAGGCCACAGAGCTCAACCCTGACAATGAGGAACTGTTGCTCTGTCTAATGAAGGCTTATCAGAGTAGAGACAGTTCGGATATGCTAATTGGTAGATGGGAGAAGGTACTCATGCATCATTCAGGGAATCACAAGTTGTGGAAAGAGTATTTGCGTGTTGTTCAAGGGGAGTTCTCCAGATTCAAGGTTTCAGATATGCGAAAAATGTATGTACATGCAATCCAAGCTATATCTTCTGCATGCAGCAGGCAGTTTAGGCAGGTTCTTATCCAATTTTATCTTTGCATTGGCCATCGATAGCTTCTTGATTTGAATCTAATTGGGTTTCGTATCTCTATTATTATTGTCTTGGGAATTAATGGTACAAGTATATTGATAATCTTATATTAGTTCATTGTACAAACGTTGTCAATATGCAAGTGGGTGAACTTTTTTTTTTTTACATCTTTTGTGAGACAACTGAAGTTATCTTTGAGATCCAGTCACCAACTTTCCATGTCAGTTGGTAGTACAGAATCTCAAAAGTATTTAAGCCTTTTCTAGCATCTGGTGTTAATGTATTTGACTTTTTTTATAAGTTATTGGGAGTGCTATGGTTGCCTCTTTTCCTTTTTTAAGTTTTGTCCAGACAATCTAATTTCAACTGTCAACCCCCCCTCTCTTCAAATAAAGTTAAGTCTCCTTATTTGTTTGATGCAGGTTTACCAAAATGAGAAGCCTTCTTCTTTGGACCCTGCCATAGTGCAACAGGAGCTTGGTCTGGTTGATATATTTCTTAGTCTTTGCAGGCTCGAGTGGCAGGCTGGGCATCAGGAGTTGGCCACTGCTTTATTTCAGGCTGAAATTGAATTTACAGTGTTTTGTCCTTCGTTACTTTTAACTGAACATAGCAAACTCAGGCTGTTTGAGCACTTCTGGAATAGTGATTGTCCAAGAGTTGGAGAAGAAGGGGCCGTCGGGTGGTCCACTTGGCTGGAGAAAGAGGAGGAAAATAGGCAAAGGATTTTGAAAGAGGAGGCTTCACATGATGAAGACAGAGGTGGTTGGACTGGCTGGTCAGAACTGCTATCCAAACATGAGGAAACTGCTAAGAACCAAGAAAATGTAGTCCATAATGATGTGACTGCTGATGAGTTTCTAGAGGAATCTGAGAATGAGGATATCAAGCAGGAAGATGATACTGAAGCATTGCTAAAACAGCTTGGCATTGATGTGGATGCTGAGCCTAGTAGTGAGGTTAAAGACAGCTCAACTTGGGCTAGGTGGTCTAAAGAAGAGTCCTTGAGAGATTGTAATCAATGGATGCCTGTTCATGGCAAGTTTGGTGCTCTCCCCCCCCCCCCCTCCCTCCCTACCTCCTCCCTCCTAATTTGTGTTTGTTGATTTGTTCAATTTATGTTCAAGTAGCATAACATCAATTTACTAAGATGTAATATGCATGGAAGTATCTGTTCTTACAAATATATGCTTGGGCACTCACTAAATCATAATTGCTATGATATAGGCAGGATCTCTCCCAGTAGTGGGACCCCTGATGGAGAAGCTGATGAACATTTCCTAAGAGCTGTATTATTTGAAGATGTCATTGAATACCTATTCTCTTTAAACTCTCAAGAGGCCCGCTTATCTCTAGTATCTCAATTTATTGAATTCTTTGGTGGGGACCTGTCGCAATGGTAAGTTTATTTAGTTCTTTTCTATCCAGTTTCATGAGTTTGTGGTTTCATTTTAGTTTAATACATCTCTTTTTGGATTTGATTTGTTATATGTAAGAGAGTAAACTTTTTGGAACAAACTGTCAATTGCAAGCCCTTTTTGTGTTTACAAAAGTTTATTGACGTGGAACATTTTTTATTTTTGTCTACTAAGCTTGATATGCAAATAATGCATGTTTAATTACATTTCTGCTGGCCCTTCTAGGTCCTTGGAAACACTTGTACATATGAAGGGCCAGGAAATTAAATTTCAACTTTCAAATTAGCTTCATTTGTTTCTGTTGGAGAAGGCCTTTCTTTGTTTGTTTATAGCCATCTAGTGTTTCTATTAGCATGTTGTTCATTGATGCTGCTGTTTTTATCGTTTCTTTCATATGATGAAGTTTTTATACCTAGTCAGCGACGATGGCCTCTTCCTCTTTGTTTGTGCATGCATGTTAAGAGAAAACTGACACCCTGAAACTTTGATAGGAAATTTGATCTGTTTGGATGAAGTCCAGTGACACTAAGATCATGATTTGAGGACTTTCAAAGTTTACTTCAAATGAGCAGGAGTTGAACCTTTAAGAAACTAGCTGCAAGTAAATTAGGATTCGAATGCAAAATAAGAAACAAAAGGAGAAGGAAAAATAGATAACCTATCACACCATGGTCCTGGGAACGTTCCTAGAAATTCTATTTAAACCTGATAGGTTCACATCAAAAACAAAAACTTCGTGATTAGCTTCTGCAAAGAGGTTCCCTTGAAGAGATGACTTGAGAAGGGGTGCTTGAGGAAGTGGCTACAAGCTTCTGAGCAATTGCAGCACTAGGTCTTCTGCTCACCAAAAGGTTATTTGGTCGAGACCTTGAGTACTTATCTCCTCTTGTCATGAAGGTCTAGTCCCATTTATCAGGGGTCTTATTCTAAGCCTAATCTTCTCGTTTACAGGAGGACATCCATGAACCTTAAATCAAAAGGAACTTCTTTTAAGGGCTGATTAACTTTGTAGCTCTACAGAACCAGACAACTCCTTTCCTGCTTCTAGGTATGGAGATTGAAAGACCTTCCTTGACCGGTTATCTTTTAAAGAGTAGAGTTTATTAAGCCACTATATCAGTTCAACACAAGTTACCAACTGCATATTTTATATTTTCTTAAACTGCTGCGCTTTATCCAGAATTGTTTGAGTTTGATTGTTTAGCACTACTACAAGAGTAGCCTATTTGAAATTCAAACTTATACCTAGGAAGTTATTGGTTGTTTCATTACAGATTGATCTGTAATCTAATTATGTACCTTTTCTTTTAACAAAGAATGATAAATATGCGTAGTTTTCATTTTACAATGTTATTCATGAAATAAAACAGCTGTGGATTCTTGCTTTTCTTTCTAGGATTTGCACAAACAGTTCAAGTTGGAAGGACAAACTCCTGAGCATTGAGGTGCTGCCAGATCCTATATCAAAGAACTTGAGAAGCCTTCATGATATTTTGGACAGATCAGAAGGCAGTTCAAGCTCTAACAGTTTTGAGTTACTATCGGGTATCACCAGTAACAGCTCTAAGAGGACTGATGCAATGAAATTTCTTCGAAATGCTGTATTACTTTGCTTAACAGCTTTTCCACGTAATCACATATTAGAAGAAGCTGCTCTTGTCGCTGAAGATTTTTCCGTTACGAAAATGGATTCTACTACCCCATGTCGTGTGCTGGCAAAGTCCCTGTTAAAGAATGATCGACAGGTATTTCTTGTTCATTTTACTGGCAAGGCCGCATGGATCATCTTCATAAGTAATCACATTACATAATTTGTTCTTTTCTTTCCATCAAAATGCACGATATGCTTCCACATTCCTGAAAAACTGAAGCCATAGAAGTATCAAAATGTAAATTGTGTTTTCCTTGTTTACATGAATTCTAGACAATAATGTTGCAAAAAAAGAAGGTTCTGGAGTCTTTTGCTTGTTTGAGTATAACAGGAAATTGGAAGAAATGTTTTAAAAGGACGGATGTAAGTTTTTTAAGGTGTTTCACATTAATGCCAAATGTTAGTAAGAATCTAAATGTTCCTCCAGTCCTTTTAAGGACAAGTTATGCCATTTTCTCTTAAGCCAGTTGATTGTATGTGGTTTATTGTTGTATTACTGTGGAAGATGCATGCTGTGAGCACTGGCAACTTTTTTTAAATAGGCTACTTGATTCCTGCATTTTCCATCTGGAGATTTTTTTGCGGCCTTTTATCTACGAAAAAAGTATCTTCAATTTTAATCTGATATGGTGCATTTTTACTGTAGGATGTTTTGCTATGCGGAGTTTATGCACGGAGAGAAGCTGTTTTTGGTAATATTGGTTATGCAAGAAGAGTCTTTGACTTGGCATTGACATCTGTTGAAGGGCTTCCGCCTGTAATAACTCTTATCTTTCTGAACCTTTGGTTTCTAGTTGATTAACTTTATAGTTGAACTTTGATAACAATCAAGGATGTCTATTTATGGTTGTATAATTGTTTTGTTAGTTGGTTGCTAGTCATGGTTACATGCCTACTCGTATATTGAACTGCTGCGTATATCTGGAGAATGTCCTGCTAGTTGCATGCAATTGCTTCTGAGTATGCTTTGTAGCAATGTTATATGAATATTTTTGTACGTTATAAGAATATTTTCCAACTTTTATATTGTTATTCTTGTACAAATTTTTTTTCTGAATCAATAGCAGTGGCTTGGGAGGTTACCATTAGAGGTTTAAAGAGTTCGAGCTCCGAATACTGGATTAATCCTAATATTGACCAAACTTTTTTGTTCCGTCTTTGGTTTTTGGGTTGGTAATGTTGGACAAGGTAAGGAATGTCAGTGTCTCATTGTTTTGTTTGTTTCCTAATAATAAGTAAAAGCCACAGCCACTATAATCTGGTGTTTTTGAATCCCAAGTTGATTACATGGTGTAAAACATAGAAAGAGTGCTAGTGGTTGAGACACATACATATTTCAGATTTCCTGTTTTTTCCAAGTTTACATTTCTGTATATCTGCATTTCTTGTTATGTTGTAACTGCATAGTAATGCTCTCTATGTATCATGCCTTTTTCATCAGCATCGTTATCTTTTAATTGTTCTGTTTCTTGTAACAATGGAGAAAGACTGGTACTTGAAGATACTGAATTTTACCTCTTACGTTACTGGTTCTAAACACTGTCTTTGAGTCTTATTATCTAAGCATGTGGGTGCTTGTACATTAAAATAGTACTAAGTTTCTTCTGTTTTTGTGTGCAGGATTTACGATCTAATGCTCCGCTTTTATATTTCTGGTATGCCGAGACAGAACTTGCCAATAGTTCTGGAAATAATCAAGAATCACCTTCTCGTGCATTGCATATTTTATCCTGCTTAGGAAATGGTGTAACGTACAAACCATTTGAATCTAAACCGTCAAGCCTGCAATTATTGAGAGCACACCAGGGGTTTAAAGAAAGGTTGAAAATAGTACGATCAGCATGGGTGCGCGGTGTTGTAGATGATCAATCTCTTGCTCTAACTTGCTCAGCAGCTTTATTTGAAGAATTGACGACTGGATGGGCTGCAGGTATTGCAGTTTTAGATGAGGCGTTCACAATGGTGCTTCCAGGTTAGTAGACCATCCTTGCTTTCTCTTCATTTCATTAATTTTTGTTATAGTAATTGTAGAACCCGGTATGCCAAATCAAATTAATTAAGGGATGATGATTTCTTGTGTGTGGCTGTTAGAATTTTACAATTAGGATTCAATTCGATTCACCCAGAAAATGATTTATATCGGGTATGTGAATTGGAAACATACAAGAATCGGACGTGAATTGCACAATTTGATTTGAATCGTCCTAAATCATTTGTTTCCTACAATTCCTTGAGTTGCCACAAAAAAAAAAAAAAAAAAAAAGGGATCTGGAAGAAAGGAATTCCAAGAGGAAAAAATAAAGACATGAAGGAATTGTAGCTTTGATAGAAGATGCTGACCGGTTTGCAGAGAAAGAAGAAGTTTGTGTTAGAAGAGGTGAAGAAGAAGAAGACAGATGGATAAAAGTGAAGACTGTAAAGTTTTTCGAATTAAAATTCATAAGCACACGTGACTTGGGAAAAATAAATAAAAGGAATTTTAAATATCCAGGGCCCAGCTGGATAATTCTTTTTTCTACAAAACACTGCCCACTAGATATAAGCATGTCTGTGTCACTCTTATCAGACACATGAATAAGTTTATCATTATTATTTTCATAAAAAAAAAATTATATGCCATTTATTTCAACAGCTTCTCTAGGAAGCTTCTAAGATTTAATTATTTTTAAACACTTGAAACAAGAAAACAAAAGATTCCAAACAAATACATTATGAATGCTTTATTTTAGTATATCATGTTTAGTATATTTATAATTATTCTATCTTTTTTCTTTCCTTGCATTTGAGAAATTCATATTATCTACATATGTTCTGAAAGGTACTTGTATAAGTAATACTGATCTTGCTATTCACAATTTGATTCGATTAACGATTCAGAAATGAGCTTTCCAATTCATGATTTGACAACCATGTTCTTGTGAATTGGAAAGCAGGATGTTCCTTTTTGTCATGAAATGTTTTTGACTTTAAGTTGAACAAGTATGTCTAGTGTTAACTTAGATCCAAACAGTTACTCCAACTTTGAATTCCAAAATTTGAACTCACTATGCTCTCAAATATGTTAACAACCTGAATGACAATGTGGGCATTGTTGTCCTCCATGAAATTTCTTTTGTACCTTCAGTTTCAGAATGATCATCGCTTTCAGTTTCTTCTGGAATGTTTCATGTGATTTCTAGCACATGATTTCTGTTTAAGTATGATGCATTACATGGAATGGACAAGCTGACACAGTCAACAAACTAAGGAGGACAATAACAAAGACGTGATATGACACCTACTAATTTTAAAATCTAATCTACAGGATTTTTTTTGCTGCTTCAGACTAAAGAGAATGTTGACATCTTTAAAGAGCATATGAATTGTGCTGTGATAAAGTTATCTGGGAATACAAAGAACATTTGAAAAGAATTGAAAAAGTTAGCATACTTGTTGAATGGTTCTGAAAAGTAAAAACCTGGTTATAAAGCAGATAAAATGATTGTGAACATTGCCACAGTCTCTTTAAATGGAGGCCAAGAAGTGTAGATGTGTAATTAGCTCCCCTAACACGCCCCCCACCCCCCCTCCCCCCCAAATAAAACAAAAACCTCATGGTTTATATTAGTCCACTGATCTTGCAAGCAATGAAGAGAATTGGAGGGTTCGGCTTGGGGGCAGGGGCCACTGGACAATAGATAGGGTTTAATATTTGTCATTGAATTGTCTGTGTTCTTTTCTGGTGACTTAATTTTTCTGACTTGCAGATAGAAGATGCCACAGTTACCAACTTGAGTTTTTGTTCAACTATCATGTAAGGATGCTTTTAAGATATCATAAGCAATCAAGTTTATCAAAAGTCTGGGACTCCATCTTGAAGGGGCTGCAAATATATCCTTCCAGCCCTGAACTATTTAAGACCTTATTGGAGATCAGCCATCTTTATACAACACCCAATAAAGTGCGCTTGATGCTTGATGACTTCTTCCACAAGTAGGATGATTCCCTCAGCTCTTTGCTTTCTCTATAGTTTTAATCTCAAATTTTCAACGATACATTATCGGTTTATCTTCCATCATTTGTGTGTGTGCGTGCGCGCACGCGCGTGTGAGAGTGCACGCGCACGCGCGCGTGTGAGAGAGAGAGAGAGTTGGGGGGGTGGGGGGGACGCTTTTGCATGATTTTGTTTTCTCCTTTTGTTGCATGATTTTGTTCATCGCTTAACGACAACCTAAGGCTGCCATCTATGCTTCTTTGTGTAAAGTTGGCCATGAGTGAATCATTATAATGTGCAAACTATGATGCTTGGGATGGTGGAATGGCACAGCAGAAGGTGCCTGCACTCCAGGCTCTAGGACGGGTTCATGTGGTTTGCATTGCTATGATACCACAGCAAATGACCTGTAGAAACTTCCCCTGCCATGGTTAGAACTCAATGTGAACCTCCGGTGTTTGTAAAAGAAGCAAGGAATTTCAAGCTGCTTGAAGAATGATAGATGGGAAGATAATTAATGAATTGTTGCTTCAGGATGCTCTTACATCTTCAAAATTTATTAATTCTGTTGTGTGTTGGTTCTTCTGCTTTTACCATGGCATGACATACATCCAACTATAATCCGCCTTGCAATATCTTTGTTAGTGTTACAATGCCTTTTTTTTTTCTTTTTTTATCATGGCTCTATCCTCATGATTTTCTCAGGAAACCATCTGTAATTCTTTGGCTTTTCGCGCTATCATTTGAGATGAGTCGGGGAAGCTCCCAGCATAGAATCCATGGGTTATTTGAAAGAGCATTAGAAAATGAGAGATTGAGCAACTCGGTCATACTCTGGCGATTGTACATTGCTTATGAAATTGACATAGCATGCAATCCTTCAGCAGCCAAGCGTGCTTTCTTCCGAGCTATTCACTCCTGTCCATGGTAAGCGCTTGCTTTCTTGATGAGGTCTCACTATTATGGATACTTTTATCCATAAAATAGAATTTTTTCCAAATATATGCTCAACAACTTAGGTCATCATTGTGTAAAATATGGACTATATGTCAGTGCATATAATTGACTGCTAGAGAACATATGAACACAAAATTGTTGAAAGCAAAATGGTATGCACACTAATATAAAAAATGGTGTCTTCCTGAGGATTGCAAGAACTTGACTAATTGCTATCAGAAAATCATAGGATTTGAATGACAGCTGTCCTTTTTTTACGAGTCTACACCCCCCTTTTGGCTTTTACGGGATATTGCATAAAATCTGGAAGGGGATAGCTTGCCTGTTAATGAATTCTTCATCTCAATGACATCCCATATTACCTTTTGAACGCTGGGCTACTGTCTCAATGCGAGGTTTGATTTCTTGTTTCCTCAGGTCAAAAAAACTATGGCTTGATGGTTTTCTCAAGTTGAACTCCATCCTAACTGTGAAAGAGTTGTCAGATCTCCAAGACGTAATGCGGGATAAGGAGTTGAATCTTAGAACTGATATTTACGAGATTCTTCTGCAAGATGAGTTTGTATCATGATAACTGCTTTCAAATTTAGCAGAAACCCAATTTCAGCTATATGCTTTTTAGTTGCATTTAATGCACTTGTGTCCATGTTTGTGTGGATCATTCAGGAGATTTGCCTACTATATTGGTTATTGATTTTCTTTTTGACAGTTTTTCTTTTCTGTTCTTTTTCCTTCAGAAATAGATAGTTAGCGAAAGAAAATGTTAACGGTAAAAAATATGACAGAAGCAAACCTAGTTTTTGAAGCTTTCAAGGTTTCCCCTTTTCTTAAAAAACATAAACCACACCAGGTTTGGTTAATTACAAACTAGTCCCAAACCTATTCTATATCCCACAAGTCAGTCCCTAACCAGATTCTCTCTTTGCAAGATAGGGCTCAACCTGTCTATAATGGGTTTAACATTTAACGCCTTTCCTGTTATTAATATTACTTTCGAGTTCATTTTTTTTTCATATATAACTATCTCTTTTGATCCTATGTCCCT
>Ga0325410_1006792_pt1 | contig 12555 bp, 9 predicted proteins | sample PopdelMetagenome_16_FD_206182 | JGI IMG/M metagenome (GOLD analysis project Ga0325410, IMG submission 206182) | Populus deltoides microbial communities from Bellville, Georgia, United States - Xylem-PdIQD-R3 | ecosystem: Host-associated > Plants > Phyllosphere > Stem > Wood/Secondary xylem... | reverse complement strand
GGAGACTACAGGGATGGCTCTTGGAGAGGAGGAATTGAATTCCATTTCCTTCTCCAAATTTTGGGAATTGGATTCCTCCTTCATAGATCAGTGATCAGAGATGAAGAAAGAAAGGAAAGTTTGCTTTCGAATTGGGTGTTGATTTGGTAAATAAAACAGTTGTTTTTCAGCTTTGTGGGCCCCTTCACTTCCATAAATGTGGGAATTGCATTCTTATGTTTGCATATTTAGTTAATGTGTCCAAGTTATAAGTATGCCTTGCAGTCTAGATGATCAGCTGTCCCGGCTTTCATCTGAGAGACCCGGTTTCAAGTCCCACCAGGGGAACTCTTTTGTGTCACCCCCCCCCCCCCCCCCCCCCCCCCCCCGGGTATAATTCAGTCCTTGTCGTTTTGACAAGAAAAAAAATAGTCTCATGGTTTCAGAAAATGTACTTTAATCCCCATATTTTTTAATATCTTTATAATTTAGTCCTTTCATCTATTTCACGTTTCCCAAAAGATAGAGGGAGATAAGATGGGAAAAAAATTATAATTGAAAATAAAAAAATAAGTTGACAATCATCAACCTTAGTTAAAGGATTATTTAATTATTTTTGAATTTTGATACCTAAAAATTAACTACTTAGCTTTATTAAACTAAAAAGAATTTGGTTCTAAAATCAATTTTTCTAAGATCTATTTATCTATATATTATTATGGATTGTATGTATTTTTTAAATGCAAAGAATTTTTTTAATCAAAATATATATAATTGTTTTTTGAAATTTTCAAAATAATGACACTATTTTATCAAATTAATGTAATTTGTTTACTTATTCCTTCTTTTTTGTTAACATCATTTTAATTAGGAAACATCAACTCTAATATCCTATAATTTGGTTAAAATTGTATTTATCTATTGAGTTTTGTTAAATTATAGTTTATATCTTAAAATTTACATACACGCTAACACTTAACATCTTGATAAAAAAAATTAATAAAAAATATATAATTACTTCCATAATTGTAATTATATCTCATTTAATAATAAAAATATCTTTATATTAAATATTACACATTTACATCAATTTAAAAGTAAAATAAAATAAATGTAATTGTTGGGAGAATGAAGTACAGATTGAGGATGTATACACATAAATAAATTACATGGTCATATATTTTTATATTGTATAATTTATTTTGGAAAGGATCAAAGTCTTGTTGGGTTCCTGGATATCATACATGCAACAAAAACAATAAAACAAAATTATTTGAGAGTTCTTAAGATCTCGTTAGACAGATCTTGAGTTGTTTATGGATTTATTACTTGAAAATCTGATCTTCTTTGGCTTTAAATAATTATTGAAAGGTTGGATTGTTGCAAACCACAAGTCATCCAATTGTTCGACCTCCAACGATTGCCCACATGAACCACTAGTGATAAATATCTTAAACCCTAATTTAGGAGAGAGAAATTACTATGTCTAGAGTGTTAGCTCTCTATTTATATGACTTATGTATTTTTTTTTTTTTTGTCTAACAGACAACCACAATAAAAATAAGAGGCATAACTTACTATTTTATAGAAAAATATAAAAAACACCCCTATAAATTAGCAAAATATGAATGTGTCACTTGAGTAATATCCATATATTAATTCAAGATAATTTTAGAAATTAACTCAATAAAGTCATTACTTGATTTTTCTAGGTCTAGAAATATAATCCATATATGAATTTTATTATAGTTCTTAATTTCTAAAATATATTTTAATCAAGTCATACTTAATTAAATTATCTCAGTTCAATTTCTAACTAATGGTTCTTAATGTGTGTGACCCATTAGATTTCTAATATGTTGGCCCAAATATAAATTATAATTATAATTATAATTAAATAGAATTAAATAAATTAAATAATTTAATTTATTATCAATTCAATTATCTGAAAATTAGGTGCATCATTTAGTAACGTATTATGACCCCTCAAATATTAGAAAAGTCATTAGTGATTTAACTTAACCTCTTAGTGACCGGTTTCTTAGTGTAATTAATATCCTTTCATCAATAATGTTTCAATTTAACATTAAAGCATGAAGTATGTTTGTCGTGTTAAATCATGTTTATTCTATATATAATACTCATTGATCATTTGAATAAGATTTAAAACTCTTTTCAAATCTCATTCCACCTTAGCCAATGATTTCTTAGTCAATACTATTTAAGAACAAATAAAACAATTTTTCTAATTCAATTAGGAGATAAATCCTCTCTTAATTACTCAAATACCTTCATATAGTTCATGTTATACCCAATGTATGCCCCTTCGTTACCTAGATTAAGATAACATGGAATAAAATGAGATTCTCTATAACAAATAACTTAGTGATATCAAGTATAAGGATCACTTACACAACCGTCATGTGAGCCTTTTCATAGACATGAGTGATCTCTACATATAAAATTCTTATATGGGCCAATTCAGTGTACATGTCATATGGCAAACATCTATATATTAGTTCTAAGTATCCTTTATACCTTAGCTTATGAGAACAACTGCTTCATTTCATAAAGAAAAGAACATAAAATGTACTAGTCTCTAGAGTTCTAATAAATATCTAGTATTTAAGAGAGCATTGACCATGAATATTTTAGAAATAATGCTTTGATGCAATAAAAATCTCATAATTATAATAACTTTATCTTTACTCTAGATTCATAAATGAAATATTAGATTCATTAATATAATATTAAATGAATATCAAAGATAAATTAAGCCTTTATTAATAATAAATATGTATTTACATGAATATAATAATGTCATGTGTAACCAACTAATTGGATACAGCGCATATTAAACTAATAAGTCTTCCTAATGCGATTGCACAATTTACCTTAAAAGATATCAACATGGTCTCCCTAGTACGACTATATATTTCTTCAAAGATGGGATTGACACGACATCTCTCCAGTGCCACAGTCCCATAACCTTCCAATGATAGGATGGACAATCTTCCTAAGACGATTGCATAATTTATCATTGAAGGGATCGAAGTCTCTTTAGCATGATTGCACAATTCACATTGGAAGGGATTGACATGGTCTACCCAGTACAATGACACATTTCTCCAAGGATGAGATAGACTACCTCACTAATGATGTTTTGCCTAAGAACAACAATACCAATCTCCACCTCTTACTTAGAAACTTTTAAATAATTCACTACAGATTCATTCGGATTGACATGAATATACCTGAAACCAAGATTTCCTCTCAGTTCTAGGTAGGGGCAGATCCCTCCTAAATATTGATAAAGGTTAGAGAAAGTTCAAAATTTAAATTTGATAAATGTTTTTCTAAGTATGGACGTTGAAACCATATAAATTTTCAACAATTTCCTAGGGGTTTTTGGAGCCTGCATGGAATTTTTAATATAGGTGTTGTAATTACAATTTCCTAAGGGTTTTTGGACCATGCATGAAATTTTTAACGTGGGATTTGGACCCATACTGATTGTTTAAGGAATTCTTTTAATGTTTTTTCAAGTATAGATGTTAGACCCTTATAAATTTCAAGTTTTTTCTAAGGGTCTTAAACCCTCTATATAAGGTTTACGATGGGTATTAGATCCACACACACGAGTAAACAAAAAAATGAAAAGAATCAAAATTTTATGAAAGATATATGTTACACAGATAAACCCTACAGGATCGGGGTTGTATACATTAATAAATGGAAAGGGGGGAAAGGCTTATATATCTATCCTGGGCTCCTCAACTAGATATTCCTCACTGTGGGCAACAATAACCCTGACTGGGAACACATCTGCAAAAATCAGACACAAAGACTAGAAGAAAAGCAACACTGAAGTCCACCTGCATTCCCCTCGATTGATTGAAGAAATATAGGTTGGATATGACAAGAAAGATCTTATCCCCAACCATCTTTGTCAAAGTTGCAGACCCCCAAAAAAAAAAATTCTTGAAACTCTTTATGGAGTTTCTTAGAGCCTCCAGTTGATCCTAAAAACTCTAAGCTTCTTTCTTACCAAAGAGAAACTCAACCATCAAACTGTTTTGGGTGATCTTTGCATCAAGGATCTCCCACTTTAGGGTATCCACTTGATTATAGGTGACCTAAAAAAGCTTATCTTTAGAGCCCAATTAAAGAACAATGCCTTGTATTTATTCTTTCAGTGATGTATAAGCTACTTTGAGGCTTCTCAGTTCGGTCCCTATAACAAAATTTTCCTTCTTTAGTAGCTCAAAGGTAGCCTGACTTACCTTATTTGTGGTGATCACCCCCCTTACATGATTCCTCTCAACCACCCATAGCTTTTTGAAATGGGCACATATCATGAAAGTCTACCAAGAACAAGTGTTATGAATAATAGTCATAACAAGATATAAAATAAGAAAGTTCCTTACATTAAAGGTCATTTGACCAGTTAAAGCCAAATGATGGTTATAACTCTCATAAGACATCATTGTGATGTCTAACAAGATAGTGGGGATCATCTCTAGTATTCTCACCTTCTTGAAGCCAGGCTTCCCAATACCTAACCTTCCACCAACAACAACATTCATAAGTTACCTCTTCTTCTTAGTCAGGGTTGGGAAACTGAAGGAAGATTAACCAAGAGTGAGGTTGAAAAAAGCATCATCAAACTCATCTTCCTCAGGAACAGCCCGAGTATAGTGCCCAACAGCTGAAACCTCTGCCGGCAAAGGTAGAAGTTCAGGTAGAGAAATTCCACCACATGAGCTTCTATAGTTAAGATTGGAACACCAGACTCCACAACGGTGGAGACCCTACTTCTTTTAAAGCGGACAACAAAACCCACAATCACTTCATAAGGAGTCAAATCTGTTTGACCCCTAGCTAGGGGAGTACAAATGTCCCCAACTTTTTTTTCTTGTGGGATTTCTAACTCCCATCATTGTTTCCTCATAAAAGAAGCCCTCAAGAATAAAGAATTCACAAACAATTATATGGTAGTCTTTTATAACTTCTTCGGCCCTACTTCTACCCTTTATGAACTCTATTCCATAGACCTCACTGGAGTTTCTCTTTCTTCTTTAGTTGTTAGTCCCACACAAAACAAAAGTAAGCAATAAATTTATCTACAAAGAAAACAAAGAATAAGGAAGTTGTATACTTTGCAATGTAACCTAAAAATATCATTTGGCCATCTTGTTGACTTTATACCCAATCAAAGTCGAGGCCAGCACAATATATGTTTTCTTCATGTCTGAGCTCGGAAAAGGCTTGTTGTTCACATCATGAGAAGGAACCCTCTAGTAATAAGAACAACCCCAAATTTGTTGCATTCCACCTTGAACCAAGTCCTCCACTATTCCTTATTATCGGTCATCTCCTCCTCTATTTCTTGACATACACAGGTTCGCATACAGAGTTCCCATCATGGCTCCTATAGGTCTGTTGGTAAAGGTGAAAAACCAATGTATGTCATTGCCACTATTGGTGTCAACAACCAAATGGTAACAACTTCTAAAGGCATTGACCGTAGGCTTGATTTCGACGAGCCTATAAAATTTATCATAGGTAGAGAAAATGATCCACTCATTAGGATGCAACTAACATGTACCCAACATGTAGTATCTAAAGGGAAGGAACACCTTATTGTATAATATAAAAGGGGGTTGTAATCTCAAAATGACAATGAGCAAAGCCCAAAGTCTGCTGGTTGATACGCTCAACCTAATCAAGCATCTAAACTATGTACTATTCTCGTTATAGGCGAGTAACAAACTCTATATCCTCCTCGCCTAAAGTACCAGGAATGCCATCTTCAAGGGTTTGAGGTGGCCTCCCTCTCTCCTAAGATTCTATAGTAATAGCAAAAGAAGAACTCCTGTGAGGAGAGCTACTCTTCTCCCATGTCAGAGATGGACACTAGGGTGCCACCCCTTCTAGTTTTGGGGCCTAATCTGATGGATCCATGCCCCCTGCTACTTCTTCCAATCTCAGGTTGGAACCTGAATTCCTCTTTAAAAGTAGCAACATCCTTCTTTTTAGGTCCATATTTTTGTTTAAAGTAGAAAAGGAAAGAAGCTGGTGGTGAAAAATACCTAGAATGAGTTTTTCTTCTTGGATTAGAACAAAAACAGTTCAGGGTTTTGAACAAAGTTATTTTCATAAATTATAAAAAGTAAAAGAAAGGCAAAAGTAAGAAAGGCTAGGGTTATAAAGAAAATATCTTTTCGCCCTCACCGTTAAATGAATGACTTTTTATGTCTTCTTAAATCTTTAGAAATCCACTCAATTACTGCATTAAATGCAAGTTGTCGTTTTGCTTCCCAATAGACATCTCTTTCAATAAAAACGAGTCACCTGGCCACAAAAAGTCCCGACAGTCCTATGCGGGACAAGAAAATCTTATGGAAACGGCAAAAAAAAGCTCTTATTTACTGCTGGTAAACTTTCAAAATCTTTGCGTAATAAATACACAAAGACTTGGGGGCTACTAATGGATCAATATGTTTTATTTTTAATTAGATCCTTATTTAAAAGAACCAGAGGCTAGGTGATAACCCAACATCCTTGGGCTCAACCAAGCGCTGAGCCCAAACATATACAGGTCTGGTAAATTGCCAGACCTAACATTCTTGAGTTCGGCCAAGTGCTGAGCCCAAGCATATACAGGTCTGGAAAATTATCAGACCCCTCATCCTTGAGCTCAACCAAGTGCTAAGCCCACACATGTATGGGTCTGGCCCTCTGATATGTCAGAGATATATTTTCCCTTTGATAAGTCAGAGATTTCTCCCCTTTAATGAGTTAGAGATATTTTTCCTTTAATAAGTTAGAGATAATTCCCCTCTAAGAAGTCATCATTTTTTTCTTTTCTTTGACATATAAGAGATGTTTTAAGATTATAAAAAAAGGGACTTTGGAGTGAGCCCCTGAACCAAAGGGTAATGATTTAAGCTATAAAGACCTATGAGATCCTTAAGAGGACATGTTTTTTTTTTTATATCTCTATTCTCAACAACATATTTATTTTCAAGATCTCTTTCTAAAATATCATTGTTTTTTCTCTCAAAGAGATATTTACCTAAGCATAAAAGAGTCTCCAAATCCATAAAAAAAAAAAAAAAGACCTTTTGGAGGTATCAGGTACTAATCATCAATCACCTTGGCTTGAAAGAATGAATTAGATTGCCAGAACCAAAAGATTAACTGATTATCCAATACATAAGCCTTGTTCTTAAGCTCCTTGAATTTTTTAGGACATCATCAATAAAGAATCACAAAAAGCAAACCAAAGGTCGTTAACAAATAGAGATCACAAAGATAGACCAAAAGAGCAACCTGCAACTGTCTACTTTTTTATAAAGAATTATAGCGTGGGAGAGTGTTGAGATTTTGTAATATTTTTCTTTGAAAAATAATTGAAGTATGACAATAAAAATAGATATTTTCTTTAAGATTCATGGAATGTTTTTTTCTTTTTATTTTAAATGGCAACATTTGATGTAGCCAACAATATTAGAAAATATTTATAAATTGATCATGATTTCTGATGTAATTTACTTCTATTCAGTCCAAAGTTCCTAGCTTGAACTATTGGTTCAGAAGAAGTTTGCAGCAGCTAATGCCCTAAAAATTTCTAAAAATTTGTCTCTACCAAAAAACATGAAAATGTTCTCATTACGCTATATATTGAAGTATATATTTTTCAAGTTTAGTAATTCTTTCTATTAGTCCTACTTTAATTATATGAGTTAATGGCTTAATCTATCCATAAATAGTATGATAATTGTTCAAGTTGTTCTTATATTTTTAATTGAGTTAATTTTATCATAAAAGAAACATTAAGTTTTTAATCCATTTTTCTAACAAAAATTCCAGGTTAATCATAAAATTAAAAGCTTTCAGTTATAAAGAGTGTCGCATGTGGACGTGCGACATCAGAGGGTGTCAGAGAGTCGCCACCTAATTATTTGGTTTAGGGTCGCTAAGAAACCCGAATGTACTGGTCTTATTAGAATTTTCAAAGGAAGAGACTAGTTGTGGCTAGGGATGATATTAGCACCACTAGCGCACCTTACCTGAGGTAAGCTGCATTATGTGGTGTGAATGTGGTTTAAAGGTTTTGATGAGTTTCTAACCGGTAGTATATCTATGATTTAGGATAAAGATTTTCTATTATGAATAAATCTGGTATTTCAAATTTATCATGGGCTCGTATACCCATATAAATTCTTATGAAAATGATACATGTAGGTGCCTTGACAGGGTTTACCTATCTTAGAAAGCGGAAGGGTTTTCCACCATTTGTGTGTTGTTGTGAAAAATAATTCGAATTAAAATTTATGAATATTCAGAATAATTCTAAGAATTCTCTAGTCAATTCCTGATATTTAAATATCAGCCTACTTGTAGGTCCCTCGATTATATCATAATATTGACCATTAATTCTCATGAATTAAAATTTTAGAGGTTATTGAAATATTGACCAAATTCTCATGGATTTAGTAAACTGGTTATTAAATCCAAATTGCATGCAAATATATATTTTGTAAAAAAAATGCTAAAACATATTTATACATATACATACACATATGTAACATCCACATAATTTTTTTTTAATTTCATCTACTTTGTTCAAATTTCATGCTAATCCAAATAAATCAAATCAACCCGAACATAACTCATGCACCAATATTTAACGTCCACAAAACAATCACAAATAATCAAATTATTTCAAAATCAAACACAAATCAAACCAAATTAGTAGTCCAAATATTATATAAAAAAAATAATAAGCAATTTGATTCCAAAATTTCACAATTTTATAGCAATTTGTCCAAAAATGATTTGAGTTTGTAGATTGACCTTCTGAGGATTGATATTTATTTGGAGACATTGTTATGACCAAGGAAACGGTATTAGGTAACTTTGGGAAGTGAAGGAACAATGGCGATGCATGTATCCACGAGTCTCTGTCATTATCGGCACGTGTTTCCATATATCATCATTTGACTGAAAAATAGAGTGGATTAAGATCTTCTATTTCTTCTCCTTCTTTTTGTGCTAGCAGTGGCTCTCATCGTGACTTGTAAGCAACTGAAATTAACCAAAACATTTTGTTATATTTAGTTCTTTTGTTTAATCTAAAGATTTGTTTCTTGATTGTTTATTTTTCTAGCAGTTTCAACAATCAACATTAGGAAGGATATGGGTCTTGCTTGGTAACAGTGAAGGAGGCTGGTTAGGTCCACAACAGAGTTGGGTTTATGGTTTGTTGGTTTCGGGTGTGGGTGATTTGGTTTGATGAAACTGAGAACAATGGTGTTGAGGTTGGACCATGGTTGGTTTCAATCAATTTTTTTTTATGGTGGAGATGGGGGTAAAGAGAGGTTGGTTTATGGGTGGAAGTTGATCAAAAGTGTTTGGTTAATGGTATTTGGATTATTTTTTGGGGGTATGAAGGAAAACCAAGGTAGTGGATGACCGTGGCTAAAATGGGTAAGCCACTAAAGGCCATTACTGGTGCCAATTTATGGGAGGTTGGTTGTGTCCTGATGGTGTTGATGTAGGCCACGGTCGATAGTGGCAAAGGCTAAATAATTGGGCAGTTGCTGGTGCCAATTGATGGGAAGTGAATGGCTGTTCACGGTGGCTGGTAGAGTGGTCAACGGGGAGACGACTGTGAGGATGAAGAGAGAGATATGTTTCTTTCTTGTTCTTGAAATGGGTCTCTCTTAAAAAGTGTGAAAGGAAGTAGGAATGAGTTTTATGAGAATTGGTTTAAGATGGGTTGTCTCCGGGGTGAAGGTGGTGTTGTGGTTTGGTTCAGCTACTGGTTGTGGCTTTGTTACCACTAGTGAAGGCTATGGTTGGAGGTTGAAGATGCATTTTGGAAAGATAGTTTTTTTATTATTATCTTTATAGGGGAGGTTTTGGGTGGAGCTAATAGGCTATTGTTAGCTGGGCGGTTCACGTTTTTGTTCTTCTTTACAAAGAGAGAGAGAGAGTGAGGTCTCGGGTTTATTATTTTTTCTTTTTAGGAATAGGGAAGCTATTTTTGGTGTGTAGGTGACAGTGAGTTGGTAGATGAGAGAGTGTTTTGGTGCGTGGGTGATTTTTATGTTACTAATTCTCTCCTAAAATACCTCTCCTCCAAAATTTTCTACCCCCTCCTTGTATGTGTGTGTGTGTGTGCAACCACCTATATATAGGTGAAAATAAGTTTGTTATTTTTAATTACTTGGTTTCCAAGCAAACTTGGTGATTAAGTAATCCAAAAAAAATTTGATCCCTCAACTTTTTTCTTTTAACATTTGGTCCCTTTGTAAATTTTGATTTTTTTTTTAAAGAGCAACATCAACGTTTACTTAAAAAGTGCGTTAACAACTGAACACATTGAAAATAGTTTTTTTATATTTTAAATTCTTAGAAAAAAAAAGTTGAAAATAACACAACAACATCAATAACATATTTTTTGTTGTTTGTTTTTGCTATTTTTAGTTTTTTTAAAATGTAAAAAATTGAATAGCAACATAGAGAAATTAAAAATGCTAGGGGGGTTCTTGGTTGGCAAAGCCCACTTATTTTTTACCAATTCATAAAAAAAAAGAAAAAAAAAACCTCTATTTTCACTTTAGTAAGTTAAGTCTTTGTTTTTTTTTTCTTTCACTTAATTAAGTATAATTTATCAAATTGAGAAAGATATCACCAATAAAAAAAAAAAAACAGGGGACAATGAGTGATAATATTAAAGGAAAGGAAATGAAACGAAAATCGATGATGATGACTAGGTAGGGAAAACAATTACTCAATTAGCTTAGATAAATTTTAATTTTGACAAATTGTATTCAATTGACTAAAATAAAATAAAAATATAGAGACTTAGGGCATAAATAATGAGTTTAGCAATTTTGGTATTAGAGGCTTTGTGATTAATAATCTTTCTTTGTTTAGAAAGGAAACTTTATTTCTAAAAAAAAAAAAGGAAAGAAGGAAAGTTGCTTATAAACTTCTAATACTATTCTCACTTTTCATTTGCACCCACCTTGTTAAAGTTTATTTATCTTAGTGATTTTTATTTTTATTTATGTAATTAGTCCATAATTCTTTTTTAAAAAAATATGGTATGCTTAATTTAAGAAGATCGAGGAAATAAAAAAAACAAATAAAAACATTTTAATTGATTGGAAAAATTAATCTTTTTTTAAATTATTACTTGTCAAGGTAAACTTGGTAAGTAATTCCCCATATTAGAGTTGAGGGAGGCGCTAATTCCACTCCAATTTTGTCTAATGACACAGCTAACTTTAAATGCTTTATAGTAAATTACCAGATTGTACTAATTTGTCTCGAGGGGGACCAAATACTAAATGAAAACAATTGAAATTTGTCTGACTATAAATATTGTTTCCATGTATAGTGGTTCAAAATTAAATTAGTATTTCTTGCATAGTTTTGAAACCCAGTCCAGCGAGTCGATCCGGGGCTGGAACGAGGCCGAGTTGAAGAAAAAACAGGGAAAGAAAAAACCTGACTGACCCGGCGACCCGGTCAAAAACTCAGCTGGAACCCGTTGAATTTTTTTTTACTAAAACGACGTCGTTTTATTTTTAAAAAAAAAGAATTGACCCGGACGACCCGATGACCCAGTCAAAACCCGAAACCTGGATTTTAAGCCGAGCTGGATCTAAAAACTATGATTTGTTGTTGAAAACTATGTATTATTATTCTACATATTAAAAAACTTGGGATGGAAATATTTTTCATACAAATAATATAAACAATGAACCATCATAATTTATTTTTATTTGAATCTTTTTTTTTTTTTTGTCTTTCAAACTTTTTTATTTCTCATTCTCAATTTTTTGGGATTATTTTGCTTTTCATTTAATATTTATAGTTTAATTTTATAAAATTAATTTTTAGTAAATCATGAAATGATGTTTAGAAATATAAATATATATGATAATATAAAATAATATGAGATGAAAGAAATATTAAACTTGTGTGTGTGTGTGTGTATAAAGCATTATTAATGTCTATTTTTTCAGCAAGTCACAGGCACAGGGAATAGTTATTTTAATCAAAAGATGGACATTAAAATAAATATATGGCACATCTCATGGATGACAATGACGGAAATGACCTTGATTGACTGCTTGTTATCGGAACTTCCACCTTCTATGGCTAATTTCTTCCATTTATGAGCATTTCTTTTGATCTCTTTCCCTCTTTCTCCCGAGGAGCTGGTGCCTAAATATAGAGTTGTTGAACAATAATTTTTTTTATTCTAAGACCTTTAGAAGAGTAATGATGTATGGGTCTCACGCGTCTTTGCCACTGGCAACTCGTGCAGGTGACACTCCGACATCTTGGGAGGCGCGTGATGGCATGGATCGGGCAACTCTTTCACTCCTTTTCATTTCTATGTCAGTAGTGTAACAAAGAGGAACCTGTAAAGGCAGGAAACAAACACACCAAACTTCGGTTCTTTTCTTTCTTTTTCCTTTTTTTATATCTTCTTATCTCTAACTATTTTTTCTTCAAATGGTCATTGTTGCTGCTAACACAGGTGGAGCA
>Ga0325410_1006791_pt1 | contig 12555 bp, 10 predicted proteins | sample PopdelMetagenome_16_FD_206182 | JGI IMG/M metagenome (GOLD analysis project Ga0325410, IMG submission 206182) | Populus deltoides microbial communities from Bellville, Georgia, United States - Xylem-PdIQD-R3 | ecosystem: Host-associated > Plants > Phyllosphere > Stem > Wood/Secondary xylem... | reverse complement strand
AAAAAAAACTCTAGACTAACAATTAAAATTAATGGAAATAATTAAACACAAATCATGCAATAATAGAGTAAAACTGAGAGAAAATAATTAAATTTATTCCAACATATTCAATTACTAATTACAAGGTAAATTCAACATTAAAAATTACAATTCAACAAATTATTCAATTATTATGGCAATACAAACAATAAAATATTGCCAATAATTTTTTTTAAAAAAAACTCTAGACTAACAATTAAAATTAATGGAAATAATTAAACATAAATCATGCAATAATAGAATAAAATTACTAATTATTCCAACATATTCAATTACTAATTACAAGGTAAATTCAACATTATCAATTACAATTCAACAAATTATTCAATTATTATGGCAATACGAACAATAAAATATTGCCAATAAATTAAAAAAAACTCTAGAATAACAATTAAAATTAATGAAAATTGACATGACCAAAAGATTGATGTCTTCTCCCAAGTGTAGGAGTGTCGAAGTAATAAATAACCCGGTAAGACCGAGGTTGAACCACAGGGAGGTTAATTATATAAATTATAAATAATAGCAACAACAACATCAACAACAACAACAAGAAGTTAAAGAGAGTTTTGAGATGTGATATTGATGTAAGTATTAAACAAGGATAAAATAATTGTCAAGGTTAGAGGATCCACTAATGGTATTTCAAACAAGTATAGTATAAACTCTTTTTATTACTCAACTGGAAACCACACACAAAGGAGGTTCCAATTGGATTATAAATTGTTAACATGATTACATTAGTTATCTTATTCGAATAATGCTAATACTTGTAATGTTGTCAGGCATTCATGATTATAACTTATGTTAACAACAAATCAAGTTCCTTTCATAGCACGTGTGTCGGTTATATCATACGGTTGGGCTATGAAAGTGCCAAGTATTTGTTGTACCAAGGGTTATACAACATAAATCTAGATGAATCATTTAACAAGCAAAGTATTAAAAGTGAACAAGATAACAAATATAAAAGATGTTAGTATCGAACATTAAGGTCCTTGTTGAGTTTATATTATACTTATTCTTACACCATTAGTGTAACCTTTTCACATTGACATGATAAACTTAGCTAAACATAATGAAAGAGAGAAACATAAATATACAAGAAAAGAAAATGAAAAGCATACGCAAGAGATTAATATAAGCAAAACTTAAGCATTACAAAATATAAAGAGAGAGCAACAACATTATCTTGATCTAAAAACCAAGATGCCTAAATACATGGTAAATGCCTCCTTTTATAGGTCGAAATTCAGAACTATTGATTTGTTTAGTAATTGTTGAGTGGGTGGCTACATCTTAACTTGGTGACAATCCTTATCTTCTTGTCTGCCAAAAAGGTCATTGATAACGTCATAATTTGAATAGACTTAAATCATGAAAGTTCTAGGAAATTGTCTCCGCTTTTGAGGAAAAAATATTGAGGTCATTTAGACTTCTAGAACTCGAGATATGGATTGAACACTGAACAGTGTCTGGGCTGCAGGACATATTTAGACTTCTTCATTATTGCTACAATTTGGACTTGAAAAGACCTTTTTAAATCTTGGACTCCCATGAAAGTTTTAGGCTATGTCTTAGCTTTCCATCCATATAAGACATACCTAAATCTGAGATCTACAACTCCAGATATGACCCAATTACCGAACAGTATTCTAGTTTGCACTGAACCGGCATCTCTTTTTTAAGTTTGGTCATCTATTTGTCCTTTCAATTTCCATACTTAAACTCATCAATCAATCCTTTCATTTATGTGATAGGCCTGCATTTAAGATGAACATTTACCATAAATTAAAGGTATCTTATGGTATCAGACTTGTTATTATAAAACATGCTTTAGTTAAGGAGCTATTGATACTTTAAGTGCAAAATAATGATATAAAACCTTGATAAAAATGCACTTTTAAGTACTAATCACACCCCCTCAACCAACTTAGTACTAATCTCTAGTAATCAAAGCGTTAAAATAGAAAAACAATTTGCAAATTCCACAAAGCAAGACATTCATAATTCAACTTCCATTAATCTATCCAGATAAACAAACTCTCATTAAATTTATATATCTGCTCAATACCTCTTAAATAAAATATTAATAAACCTTTCCTTTTATGTGCTCAATGTATGAAAACATACATGATGAGGCTTTTATTGGAAGAAAACAATATTATGTTCTAATGTTTAAGGTTAACTTCCTTGGGTTGGGATTATTATTTTCTTTTTTTTTCTTTCTTTCTCTTTTTTTTGTCTTTTTTTTTTAAATATATATACATATAACTTAAAATAAAATGCATCTTTAACCCATGTAACGTGCTTTTGGCTAATGACTCCTAGACCAGTTGGTCTTAGGGCATTAGGTGTTGAGACAACCTTACGAGCTTAGTAACTCGGGTTGCAGATACTGACACATAGTTAGTGCAATGTTTGATTCCCTTAAGCTTTTCTCCTCAACCCATGTAACAAGTTTTGAGCCAATAGCTTCCAAGACAGTTGACTTTAGGGTATTAAGTGTTAAAACACCTCTTTGGGCTTAATTGCTTAAGTTAGGGAGACTACGAAACCAAACTTATCTACGTTTATATTATTAGCATTTTTTTTTGCAAATTATATACTATCCCTTTCCCTTAGTTGTTACCTTTAACAAAAGAACATAAATGATGTAATAATCTAATGTGCAACCCACAATCATATGTTAAAATGTGTGTGTGAAAATAAAGGTTTAAGAATACTTGTTAAATGAGTATATGAGTAGAATTAAGTGATAACAATGCGAGATTTTGTAAACCTGAATATTTCAAGAAGTATTCTGATAGACCTTGTTATGAATATTGCAAATAACCATTAGAAAATGTTTACTAAGATGTGTCTCAAAAGTCAATAAAATTCCCCTTTACTGTGCCATCCTAGTAATAACAGTTTTGCCAAATGGTTTTAAAAACAAAAACAGTTAGTTGGTTAAGTTTTTTTTTTGTTAACTACTACCCTTTCCCCCCCACCAAAACGAGACAATGTCCTCAATGTCCTAAGGTAGAAAGATAGAGTTTAGAAGTCATCACCTGAAGCAGCGAACACTGTCAAACTTGAAACACACTTAAAAAAATATAAGAAATAACAAAATAAAATAATATGCTATTAATAAAGCCAAAAGACACAAGGATTCACAAACGAAGGCTCAAATCTAATCTAAGCTTTTTACGGCTTTCCTTAGTTGACCAATTTATGCGACTCATGGAAGGATCAATTACAGGGATGAAAGATTGTAGTTGGTCAATCAATTGTTCAGTAGTAGCAGCAGAGATTATGATTTGTCGTGCCGAAGATGTTAGAAATTCCTGTTCCACATCTTGATCAAGAAAAGACAACAAATTATCATAAAAACCATTAACATTTAACAAACCTATAGGTTTATGGTGAATGTGCAGTTGGGCCCAAGATGAAATATGAAAGATCTCTTCCAATGTGCCCAGACCTCCTGGTAAGGCAATGAAGACATTAACATAGTTAAACATTGCATTCAATCGATCAGACATGGTGGAGACCTGTAGTTTCTCTCCAATTGTTTTTCCAATGATGTCCCCTTTTGCTAAAGCTTTGGGGACGACCCTCAAAACTTGACTACCTTCTAAAAATGCAGCATTGACACACAACCCCCCCATTAACCCAAGGTTGCCTCCTCTACACTAAATGAATCTTTCTCTCAGCTAGTACCTAACCAAGATGATTTGCTGATTCTAAAAACTATCTTTCTTTCCCAGGACTGGATCTACCGAAAGCACAAATATTTCTTATGTGATGACTTGAGGAACCTGCCATTTATACACCCTTCTATATTTGTTAAATGTATGGTTGAGTAGAAATGAAGGGAAAGAAGAAAGGATTTTATAGATGAGAAATTGAAAATGCAATTATACTACCTATATGTAGGCCAGTTGGAGTCTCTCTCTCTCTCTCTCTCTATTTATTTTGAAAAAAACATGTGTATGTACAGATACTTGTGATTGTGGCTCACATCTTCCCTTGGTTTTACGTCCAAGAACGGCTTAAACGCCCGCTATGGGTCGAAGATAGGCTTCCCATCCAGTTTTCTTAAAAACTGGCAAATAGGGTCTTTTATATTTAGGTTCCCAAGACTAAGTCGATCATGTTCTTTATGGAATTATGGCCATAAATCATGAATTGCACGATGCACATCTCCACTAGGATATGTTTCTAAATTCAATAGAAGATTATCTAAAGATTCCTTATGTTTTGAAATAAATCCTGACTTTTGACAATTTTCACAAGCTTTGCAGAACACATGTATGTCTTTGAACATGGTGGGCTAATAAAATCCACATTATAAGATTTTTGCAGTCGTCTTTTTTGATGAGAAATGACTCCCATATGCCTTAGAATGACAAAGTTTAATGACATTACTTACCTCATTGTCCGCAATGGATATTTGAAATATTTAATCAGGACAATATTTGAATAAGTAGGGGTCATCCCATTAAACGTTCTTCACTTCGTTCAAAAACTTTCTTTTGTCTTCGATATTCCAATGAGCTGGCAAATCTCCTAAAGCAAGAAAATTGATATTTTTAACAAACCAAGGCATCGAACTAAGAGAAAGTAAGGATTCGTCAGGAAAGTAATCATCGATTGGTGTGATGTCAGATGTCGAATCTGTTGTCAATCTTGACAAATGATCTGTGACAACATTTTCGGTGCCTTTTTCATCTGTGATTTCTTCTTGAGAATAAATCATTTGCAATTCTTCAAATTCATCAAACTCAGTTTTACTCAAGGTAGATTCAAATTGATCATAAACTAATTCTTCAATAAAATCTACTTCTTATAAATCATTATCATCTTTAGGTTGCTTGCAAATGTTGAAAATATTTATCTCCAATGTCATGTTTCTAAAAGATAGCTTTATCAATCCATTCCTACAATTAATCAATGCATTAGAAGTTGTAAGAAATGAACGTCCTAAAATAACAGGAAATGAATTACATGCTTCAACAGGTTGTGTGTCCAAGACAATAAAATCCATAGGATAAATGAATTTATCAACTTGTACAAACACATCTTCAACTATTCCTTTAGGCACTTTTACAGATCTATCGGCAAGTAAAAGAGTTACAGAAGTTGGTTTTAACTCACCTAGATTGAGACTTTGAAAAACCGAATATGGAAGTAAATTCACACTAGCTCCAAGATCAAGTAAAGCTCTTTCAATTTTATGTTTTAAAATAAAGCAAGAAATTGTAGGACAACCAGGGTCTTTATATTTCAAAGCATTATTGTTCTAAAGAATGGCACTTACTTGTTTGGCTAAAAAGGCTTTCTTTTTCACATTCAGTTTTCTCTTCACGGTGTACAGATCTTTTAAAAATTTAGCATAAGAAGGAACCTATTTAATAGCATCCAGGAAAGGTATATTGATCCTTACCTGCTTGAAAGTTTCAAAGATTTCAGAGTTGTGATTGACTTTCCTTTGTTTGATCATAGCATGAGGAAATGGAAGTGCTGGCGGGGAACCGTTTTTTTTTTTTACAATGTTCAGATTCAACCCCTTCCTTACCCTCAGAGATTGACTCATCATCTTTCTTACAAGGTTCAAGAATGGGTTTGTCAATAACCTTACCACTGCAAAGAGTGATGACTGATTTGACTTGATTCATGTTTTGGCTTCCAAAACTACTTGCATTTGCATTGTATTGCCCTTTTGGATTTTGTTATGGTTGAGATGGAAACTTACATTTCTCTTGAAAACTAAGAGCAAATATCAATTTTGCAAGAGTATCTTTAAAATCTATCATGCTTTGAGCAAGTTAAGTGTTGATTGTTTCTTGCTTTTCAATGAATGCATGCAATGTTTCCTCAAGATTTCTTCTAGGAGGTGGAGCATAAGAAGGTGCATATCCATGAGAATTTTGGAAATTATGGTGTGCTTGAAATGGTGGTAGTGAAGTTTGTGCATTATTGTTATCACTCTTCCAATTAAAATTTGGGTGATTTCTCCAACCAAGATTGTATGTTTGCGAATATGGGTTATGATTGGGCCTTTGGAAACTGTTTAAAGCATGGGCTTGTTCATGGAGACATTCCTTAAAAGAAGGCAAAGTTGGACAGTCATTGGTTGAATGTTCATTAATTTCATAGATTTGACACACAATGTCTTGAACAGATTTTAGTTGACCACTCTTTTTTAATTCTAGTGCTTCGACTTTTCTAATTAAAGATGCAAACTTGGCTTGGAGGTCATGATCTTCCCTAAGGTTGTACATACCTCCACTAGATATATGAGATTGAGTTTTACTTGGTGCCTCATAAGTGCCTGGAGTGTCTCAGTTTTGAGCATTTTCAGTTAGCAAGTCTAGGTACTCCATTGCTTCATTAAGGTCTTTATCTTTAAAAGTTTCATTGCACATCAATTCAACCATTTGCATATCTCTAGGAGTTAACCTTTCATAAAAATATGAAACCAATCTCTATGTTTCAAAACCATGATGAGGGCAAGTATTAAGCAAGTCTCGATACTTATCCCAACATTGGTAAAACGTTTCACCTGGTTTTTGAGTGAAAGTGATGATTTGTCTTTTGAAAGAGTTTGTTATGTGAGATGGAAAAAACTTCTTTAAAAATTGTTGTTGCATTTCATCCCAAGCACGAATGGATCCAGGTCTCAAATTTTGTAACCATGTTTTAACTTTATCTTTTAATGAAAAAGAAAAAAGCTTTAACTTGATGGTGTTCATGCTACAATTTGAGTCATTATAGGTGTTACAGACCTCCTTAAATTCCCTTAAATGCAAGTATGGATTTTCTAAATCTAAGCCATGAAAAGAAGGTAAAAGTTAAATAATGCCTGACTTAAAATTAAAATGAGATGTATCAGGAGGAAAAACTATGGATGAGAGTGCACTTGTTCTTGTGGGATTCATGTGGTCTCTAAGTGTTCTTACATGATTATTCTCATTATTCCCATTATTAAGCGACTGATTATCTTTTTCGGCCATATTTTTTTAAAAAGATGAGGATATCCTACAAAGTCTACCACTTAATATACGTGACCAAACTCTCATGCACGTGTAGGAAGAGAATAAAAGGAAGAAAAGAAAAGAAAAGGAAACAAAAGTTAGATAAAATGAAAAGTGAAAAGAGAAAATAAAATAAATATTATAATTTGTACAAGAATTTACCTTCCTGGCAACGGCGCCAAAAACTTGACACGACTAAAAGATTGATGTCTTCTCCCAAGTGTAGGAGTGTCAAAGTAATAAATAACTCGGTAAGACCGGGGTCGAACCATAGGGAGGTTAACTATATAAATTATAAACAACAACAACAACAACAAGTTAAAGAGAGCTTTGAGATGTGATATTGATGTAAGGATTAAACAAGGATAAAATAATTGTCAAAGTTAGAGAATCCACTAATGGTATTTCAAACAAGTATAATATAAACTCTTTTTATTACTCAACTGAAAACCACACACAAAGGAGGTTCCAATCGGATTATAAATTGTTAACATGATTACATTAGTTATCTTATTCGAATAATGTTAATACTTGTAAATATTGTGAGGCATTCATGATTATAACTTATCTTAACAACAAATCAAGTTCCATTCATAGCACAGGTGTCGGTTATACCATACGGTTGGGCTATGAAAGTGCCAAGTATTTGTTGTACCAAGAGTTATACAACATAAATCTAGATTAACCATTTAACAAGCAAAGTATTAAAAGTGCACAAGATAACAAATATAAAACATGTTAGTATCAAACATTAAGGTCCATGTTGAGTTTATATTATACTTATTCTTACACCATTAGAGTAACCTTTTCACCTTGACATGATAAACTTAGTAAACATAATGAAAGAGAGAAACATAAATAAATAAGGAAAGGAAATGAAAAGCATAAGCAAGAGATTAATATAAGCAAAACTTAAGCATTACAAAATATAAAGAGAGAGCAAGAGCATGATCTTGATCTAAAAACCAAGATGCCTAAATACATGGCAAATGCCTCCTTTTATAGGCCAAAATTCAAAACTATTGATTTGTCGACTAATTGTTAAGTGGGTGGCCACATCTTGACTTGGTGACAATCCTTATCTTCTTGTCTGCCAAAAATGTCATTGATAACGTCATAATTTGAACAGACTTAAACATGAAAGTTTTAGAAAATTGTCTCAGCTTTCGAGGAAAAAACATTGAGGTCATTTGGACTTCTAAAACTCGAGATATGGGCTGAACACTGAACAGTGTCTAGGCTGCAGGACAGATTCAAACTTCTCCGTTGTTGCTACAATTTGGACTTGAAAACGGCCTTTTTAAATCTTAGACTCCCCATGAAAGTTTTTGGCCTATGTCTTAGCTTTCCATCCATATAAGACAGACCTATACCGAGATCTACAGCTTCAGATATGACCCAATTACCGAACAGTATTCTAGTTTGCATTGAACCAACATCTCTTTTCTTAGTGAAGACAGTAACTTAGCAGCACTCCTTCCTATTTAATAAACCTTGTAAGTAATGTACATCAATGAACAGTAAATGAGAATCTCGTAATGACATGTATACAATGATTTTGCAAGTGATAATGAGTTTGTGATAGTACTTACATGTGTTCTGAACCACGTGGTAAATTGTTTTTCTTGTAATTGAAAGATCTGGGATTCGATCAGCTGTGAGTTATTGGACAACAAATATTGTCGATGTTGCCTGCAAGTGATAATGAGTGTATGATATTATAATATATAAATAGTATATTATTAACAAAGTTTAATTAGTAGTACACATATATATACTTACTGAATAAAAGGTCTCAGCTCATCACAGTTAAATAGAACATAATTGTGTGCTTGTTTGAACTATATTTCTGACAAATATCTTCCTCTTACGACATTTTTAGGTGTGGGTCATCCAGGATTGGAAAATATTGATAAGTTCCCACTGGAAGGCACTTCACCGAAATCATTATGTCATGGAACGCAATTGATTCTCATTCTCAGTTGAGATCTCCTAAACAATATAGGCCTCACATATCGAAGCCTCAATATTCGCCTTATTCTCAACCTTTTTCTTGAGATTGAACAAGTACCTGCATTGAATTAATCAAATATTTTCAATTAACAAAAACAAAGAAAATACTTTTATAAATGAATTACATTGCAACTATAATATCTAACCATTTGAATGGGTACATCCATCTATACTAGATCGGTCCTCCAACTTTTGCCTCGAAAGGTAGATGTATGGGGAGATTCATTAAGTCAAAAAATGATTGAGGGAATATCATCTCAAGTTTGCATAGTGTCTCGACGATATTCGTTTCAAGCCTCTCAATGTGATCAACATTCAACTTGTTGGAACATATATCTCTAAAGAAATAACTGATCTTCGTGACTGCATCTCATATCCCCTTTAGCAACAAATCATGAAAAGCTAATTGGATAAGTGTTTGTATAAACACGTAGCAGTCATGACTCTTCATTCCATACAATATACATTCCTCCGTATTAACTAGTCTTGATATGTTCGAGGCATGTTCATCGGGAAAACGCAGACTCTTAAGCCATTTGTAGACTAGTAGTTGTGTGTTTTTCTCTAACACGAAGCTTGCTCTTGGTTTTGCGACCCGTGACTCATCACAAACCAACTCCGTATTTTTACGGTTACAGAACAAAGCTATATCCAATCTAGCCTTGATGTTGTCCTTTGTCTTCCCCTTCACATCTATGACGATGTTGAAAATGTTCTCAAACATGTTCTTTTCAAAGTGCATGACGTCAATGTTATGGCAGAGCTGATTGGTCTTCCAATAAGGAAGCTCCCAAAAGATACTTCGCTTTACCCAATTATGGGTCAAACCAAAACCAGGAAACTTCTGCTTACCTGATTGAAGACCAAACACAATGTCACCATACTCATGCAATTCTTCACCACACACAAAGGAGGTTCCAATCGGATGATTTGTCATTGATAGCTCATTATAAATTATTAACATGATCATATTAATTATCTTATTTAAGTAACACCAAACTTTTAAATATTGTCAGGAATTCTTGATGTTAACTTATGTTAACAACAAATCAAGTTCCTTTCATAGCACAGGTGTAGGTTATACCATACGGTTGGCTATGAAAGTGTTAAGCATTTGTTGTACCAAGTGTTATACAACACAAATCTAGATTAACCATTTAACAAGTAAGGTATTAAGAATTAATAAGATAAAAATGATAAGACATGTTAACAGGAAGTTGTTTAGGATACAAGCATTAAAGTTCATATTGAGTTTATATTATACTTATCCTAACACCATTACTGAAACCTTTTCACCTTGACATAATGAACTTAGCTAAACATAATAAAGAAAAGAAACATAGATAAACAAGAAAAGATCATAATTATATAAGTATAGTAAAGGAAATGAAAACCATAAACAAGAGATTAAGGAAAATATAACATGGAATAAAACTTGAACATTACAAAATACAAAGAAAAAGAGCAAGAGCAAAATCTTGATCTAAACAACCAAGATGCCTAAATGCATGGCAAATGCCTCCTTTTGTAGGCCAAAATTTGAAACTATTGATTTGATGACTAATTGTTGAGTGGGTGGCCACATCTTGACTTGGTGACAATCTTTATCTTCTTGTTTGAACAAAACATCATTGCTAATGTCGCGGGGGTGCAAGCGCCAGCGCGACATCGTCTGGCGACAGCAGAGGCTTTTATCGTGCCTCCTGTGTGAAGATGTTGTGTATTGGGAAGAGTTTTTCTATTTAATCATAAAATTATGATTAAGGTTTAGGAGTTGCCACCTAGTATTATGGTCACTAAGAACCTATGGTCTGTGAGAGTCTGGGTAAGGGACTGGTTGTGCAAGGGGAAGACGCATCACCCCAAAGCACCCTACCTAAGTTAAGTTGCATTATTGTTTGATTGTTTTTTCTAAGTCAGATTTCTATTCGCTGGTCTTTTCTAAGGCTCAAGGCAGATTTCTCTTCATAAGAGAGTCTCTACCTTATTAGGTCAAATCCTAACAGTTTTAAAGTCTGCATTTTAGCATCGTATTTTTACACCTTGTATCTTTAATACTTAAGGGTGTACTTTATCGTGTAATTTTACACCCCAAAAATATTAAAGTCCACATTCGGATCCTAAAAAAAAGATTGGAAAAATATTTTTGATATTTTAGCCAAACCCTAGTGGATGATTATAAATTGATTATGATATCCATTTTTGAAATTTTTGTTTTTAAAAAAACATGAAAAAGATGCAATTTTTGTTTTTTTTTTTTTGAAAACTATGCTTGGAAAATTTTTAGAATTTGGCTGTATGCAACAAAATATTATTATTATTTTTTGAAATATTTCAGAGAAAATTGGGTATTTTAACACCGAATTTGTATTTTACAGTGTAAATATACAACCGATGTTATGCAAAATTGGTAGAAAAATATTTGAGAAAACCATAATTTTTTGAAATGATTTTTTTTTGAAAATTTTTGAATTTTTTTAAATATATATTCCACTGCATAAACAGTGGACGTGAATTATAATTCACGCCCACTGTTCACTCAGTGAACAGAGACAGTGAAGAAGAAGGGGAAGGGGAAAGAAGGCGGACAACCTGGCGTGGTGGTGGTCTGGCCGAGGATGACGGTGTGCTGCCAATGGTTGCAGCGATGGAGCTGGTGGCAAGTGGCAGAGCAAGATGAAAAAAGCAGAAGAAAATCTACAGGGGGAGAGGGACCGGCGGTCGCGGTGGCTATTCTTCCACTAGTGTGGATTTAGGTTCGCAGGAAGGCTGCACCGCCGTCTGTTGGTGGAGGAGAAAGGTGTCTGCGAGGTCTTCAGGGGCTGAAGACACGGTGGAGAGAGAAGGAAGAAGGAACATCTTGCAGATGAGAGAAAGACGTTCACGGTGGCTTATTACAGACGTAGTGGTGGCTGGCCGGTGGTCTTGGCAAAGCTTGGTGGTGCTGGTTGCTCAAGGCGGAGCTGGAGGAAGAAATGGTGACGGTGCTAGTTTCCTGTGGCGGAGGAAAAAAGAAGAAGAAAATCTACAGCAGAGAGAGGGAGGAAGGCTGGTTTTTTGGCTTACTTTGGACCCAATTTTCTCCTCCCTCAGGCCATGAGATCCACCTCTATTTATAGGCGGTGGAAGAGGGTAATCTCGTCTACGCTGTGTAAATTTCAGCCCTTGATTCAGATAGGAAGGATCCCAACCGTTAGCTCAAAGTAGGCATGGTGCATTGTCAAATTGTCAAATATACAACTGCAGGCTACCTGAGTTGGCCTCTTTGGGGTAATGCCACGTCCGTTTATTTGCCAGTGAGCCGATGAAGACCATACTAGGACGTAGAGGGATGTCTGGTGTTCAGTTTCGTGCAAATTTGGTGGATGTTAGGTATATTAAATGCAGCTGCAAAGTAGGTAACCTGAGCAGTTATTTCAGAGATTTAAAGAAGAAGATGAACAGTACCAAAGTTCTGATTTTGGCCAAAGTTCATTTCAGT
>Ga0325410_1006790_pt1 | contig 12556 bp, 5 predicted proteins | sample PopdelMetagenome_16_FD_206182 | JGI IMG/M metagenome (GOLD analysis project Ga0325410, IMG submission 206182) | Populus deltoides microbial communities from Bellville, Georgia, United States - Xylem-PdIQD-R3 | ecosystem: Host-associated > Plants > Phyllosphere > Stem > Wood/Secondary xylem... | reverse complement strand
TTTTTTCCCAAGATGTTTTTTAGGGCTCTCAGCTGTAGATGATTTTGCTTTGTTCTTCCTGGCTCATAGAGATTTTGCGCATTTTTCTTTTGAGTTTTGTTATGTCGTCTGGGACAACTGTGTGTTCTATGGCTTGGTCTGCTGTAGGTCTGTTCAGGCTCCTGGGCAACAGCCTTGGTTGGCTTTGGTAGTGGTTTGAGCCTCCAGGGGAGCCTTTGTTTTTGTGGTGGCTGCTCATATTCTTGGTCGATTGTGGGTGATGGCTCAGAAAAGATGGCCCATAATGATGATTATGCATCAAATGCGTAGCCCGCTTTCTGGGTCCTTGGTCCTTCTACAACATTAGGAGAGTACTAATTGCTGCTGCTTCTTTGGGTAGGATTTGATGTTCGTTGGGGTCTGGGCAGTTCGTTTGGGCATTCCAGTTCCTGGAGTCTCTCATTTCTCCTATAAAATTATCCAGTTGCAGACAGGTTTTGGATTTTTCTATTCCGGCATTCTATTGTTGTCCTTGGGATTTCCATGCTTTTACGTCCTTTCTTTGGGGTTGAAGGGTGTTCATTTGCATTCCCTCTTGGTTTTCTTCCATGCCTCTCTCTAATTAGGCCCGCATTCAGTTTCGTGCCATTTTTCTTCCTTTTGCTTGGTTTTGACAAGCTTTTCTTCCCTGGTTTTCATTTGCTTAGTTTCTTTTCCTTTATGTCGATGCTGATTATTGCTTTGAGGTTGTCTCGCTAGTTCTCTCTACTATCTCACGTAGATTTCAGCAGACACCAGCGATGTTTGAAGATATAATTATGAAAGGAAAGTTAGTCTAATTGACACCTCTTGTCGTCCAAATAAAAAAAATAATAATTGAAGAGGATGCATATATTGATATTAATGGCCACGGGGTAATTCATGCAATATTCACAATATATCACAGGTTAAAGAACAATATATTTGATTGTATGCCAAGAAAGCTCGTCATCTAGCTAGTGTGCCAAATTAGAACCATTTGCACGGGTAACTATCATCGAAAACCTATTTTTTTTGCCGGCTGGGCAATGACAATGATCAACAACATTGTCTTCTCATGCTAAAGAAAAAACCCTTCATTATTTTTATAGCTAGGCCCGCCCTAGAATACCATGTACTATTTGCTAGCAAGCACTTTCCCACAGGGCACAGTATATCCAAGCCAAGTTGCTCAAAGCAGATTGTTACCATGAGTGATTGCTCTTCTGATATGTTTGCATTAACAACTACATTTTGTTTAATGGAAAAGTGGGCATCCATATGACCACCAGACAACATGAATGGAAACTGAGGGGATGAGAAAGAGACTCATGTTAACTTTTTCAATTGTCTCAGATTTAGTTAATTCTATATCTTTTGCCTTCTGTAACTTATTCTATGAAAAGTTTAATAAAATATAGTTTGACTTACATCATCATTCACATCAGTACTACCCTAATATTGTAGCTATCCTTTCCAAGTTGCCCATTTGAGTCTTTTATAAATGTTTTTTGGTGGGTGCACTTGTGGTCCCTTGCTCTCCATTTCCTGCCCAACCCGGCCTTTCTAATTCGTTTTCCTTTTTTTTTTTTTTAATCTATAGATTGCTCCATTCAATGTTTTAATTAACCTCTTATGATCCCCTCTGCAAAACATTACATCACTGCCAACTAAACCATGCAAGGATTAACCAAGCACCCCTAGGCTCTCTCATTCTACCTAGCTGATCTCTTCTTTTTCTTTTTCTTATTTATTAATTAGCATATCATTCATTTTTGAAGGTCATGTGGCCTGAGTTTGTGGCTAGCAAGATCCTGAGGAATATGTTGGGTAGCAACAGCTTGGTTGTAGACCTTCCAAATTCCACAGAGACCATGTTAGAGCTAGAAGAAACTTCTAGTTCTTCGGTTCCACCTTCGCTCATCAGTTCCAAGAAATACATCACTGATGATCAGGATAAACACAAGTACAAGCTCTCTCTTCAAAACAATAAGAGTCGCTTTATTTATCATGGTATTCATGCGATTTTCTTTCTTTCTTAATTTCTTCTATTTTATGATCATTAATATAGATATTTTAACAGGATCTTTGTTGGCTCATGGAATGTTGGAGGCATTACACCACCTGATGATTTGAACATGGAAGATTGGTTATGCACACGGACTGAACCTGCTGATATCTATGTTCTTGGGTGCGTTTTTAATATTCTAATGCTAATTAACTGTAAAACTTTTAAAAAATAACTCTATTGAAACTTCCTTTTTTAATAGAATATATATCTCACAAGAGATATAATCAATGAGATTTGTTGAAAGATTCGTGTTGAATATATATGCATTGGACCGTTTATGTTTGTGTTTCATTTCCTTGTATTAATTATTCGATGAATAGACAAAATTTGGGACTCGAAGCTGAGACCTTCAAGCCCAATGATGTCTTGAATAAAAAAAAAAATTTCATTCCATATATCTTACTTTTTATTTAACTATAATATTACATATAAATTTCAGGTTCCAAGAAGTCGTGCCTCTCAGAGCTGGAAACGTTGTTCCAGGTTTTGAAAACAGCAAGATTTGCACCAAATGGAATTCTCTTATCAGAGAAGCTCTGAACAATAGTACTTCGAAACCTGTTCACGAAGATAAGGTAGGAGAGTTTCAAAAGGTGCTCCCCGTGAAGAAAAATAGGAGTAGTAATTCTCTCGGCAAAAGCAGCCATATTTTTCCTCACTGCTTTGATTGTATCATAAGTAAGCAAATGGTTGGAATTTTTATCACTATTTGGGTTCGAGGTGATCTCCTTCCATACATACAACATCCTAGTGTCTCATGTGTAGGCTGTGGCATCATGGGCTGCCTAGGCAACAAGGTATATATACATATATTCCTCACGTAATGAAAAGGAAAAATCCATGCAAATAGATATGTATCAGTGCTTTTTTAACTTGAATTTGGCTCGCCATGCAGGGATCTGTCTCAGTTAGGTTTTGCTTGCATGAAACAAGCTTATGTTTTGTGTGTAGTCATCTGGCTTCTGGAGGGAAAGAAGGAGATGAAAAGAACAGAAATGCCGACGCTACTGAAATCTTGTCAAGCACAAGATTTTCTCGTGGCCCCTTGCGCAATTTGCCACGCAAGATTCTTGATCACGAGTACGTATATTTATGTGTGAAAAATCTATATCACAATAATATGCAACCCTTTTCTGTATCTAACCAGATTAGGTGATTGATCAGAAACATCAAAACATCACTTTCTCTTGCTCTAATATCCTTCCAATTTTTTTTGTTGTTTTACTTTAAAGTGAGGGTGTGAGATGCAGGTTTCATGACAAACTTTTATAGTGTGCTTAGCATTGAAAGGTTATAAGATTTAATTAAGAGTAACCTTTTGTTTTCATAAAATAAAGAGAAACTTAGACGACCACTAATTACAATTTGGAAAGTTTTTATAACAAAAAACAATCTAGTCGGCTAAACACCCAACATGATAATAATTTGCATGCATGTTTAATTAGATGGATTTGTCATGTTTTCTGTTGTTTTGAAGCTGATTAGCTAAACCCAGTAACTAAAGCCATTTGCCTCGTCATTTCAAGTGATTTCAATATTGATTTCGGCTTTCATAATTAATTGCTGTGTGATTCGAAATTTATAAGAACCATAGACTAATAAATCTTTTTAAAAAACTCGTGATGTATAATAACCGGGGGCCCACGTTTATTGGTCATAATGCTCCTCTAGATTGTCTGCAGGTTGAATCCTCAGCCATTGATTAGTTGGAGAGAATTTGTTTAATTAGATTCAACCGTTCTTGTGTGTTTTCTTCTTCTTCTTTTTTGTTAATCAAACTACGCCAATAATGTTATTGAGAGAGACAATTTGTTTTCATATGATTAGTAAATTTATTACAAGTTGCATATGTTTAATTATTGTTTAACCCTATTTTGGCTATCCATATGCAGTCAGGTAATCTGGCTTGGAGATTTGAACTACAGGATATACCTGCCTGATACTAAAACAAGATATTTAGTACAGAAAAAAGAGTGGAACATCTTGTTAGAAAAGGATCAGGTATATATGAATAAGTAATATTGATGGTGAAAATCTTATTATATCCTTAATTTCATAATGATTATTACAGTCCTGAGGAGGATGATAAAGTTAATTAAGTTCCTTTTGAAAATAAATATTTAGCTTAAGGCCGAGCTCATGGAAGGTCATGTATTCCAAGGTTGGAATGAAGGAAAAATTGAATTTGCACCTACTTACAAGTACTATCAGAATTCACAAGTCTACTATGGCTGTGATCAGAAGAGGAAGGGTGAAAAGAAGCGTGCTCCTGCATGGTAACTTGTTGTTCTTCATGATATTTATCTTGAATCATCTAAAACAAGATAATTAACTATGATCGATGATGCCCGAGAGAGGTGTTTTTGCAGGTGCGATCGAATAATTTGGTTTGGAAAGGGACTGAAGCAGAAACAATACAGCAGAGGTGAATCTAGATTGTCTGACCATAGACCTGTCCGGGCAATCTTCACAGCAGAAATCGAAGTCTTAAGTAATTCCAGGAGATTAGGAAGCTCTTTTCCAGGCATGATTCGATTGCTTAAGAAACCATTTTGAAGCATGTAATGACAGAAAAAGCTTCTATTTACAAGAATAATTGCAGTAACTATCCATATGCTGTGTGAATCATGCAGAAGAAACTATGAATAGAGCATATTACATTATGGTGGCTCCATGGTACGCGCATGTATACTATCAAACAGTGTATCAGTGCTTATGTAAGATCAAGAGATTCGATCCACCGATCAAGACGTCCACAATGACATCCATGAAACCAAAATCGTCATGTAGTGAGCAATATTCATACACCACTCTGTAACACGTAACTGAAAGGGAAATCATTTGTATAAGGTCCGTCTTACGATAGTGTCATGATAGCAAGGAGAAAAAAAGTAGCTCTAGCAGTAAAGAAAATAGCAGAAGTAGCTGCAGTAGTTAATTCAACATGTGTTTGTAGTGGCAGTAGTTAATTCAGCGTGTGTTTGCTAATAATCCCATTTTTTTTTATATAATAATCGATTGATTTATTAATGAAATAATCATTCAAATAATGACCGAGAAAAATATAATAAATTAAAAAAAATAATAATTTGGAAACAAGTCTTATACGATGGAAGTTAGTTGAGCGTTAGAGTTAGTTGTCAAGCATTTAGCTGAAGAAAACTTACAATTTTTGTATTTGCAGAAGCTCTCTCTTCACCTCTTATTAATTTCTTCAAATCTTCTCAAACCTTTATGAAGAAATGGCATTACAAGAACACAACTGAAGAATTGATGAAGAAATGCAAGAGGTCAAGAGTTGCATGAGATTAAGGCTGATTTTCAAAAGCAAGGAAAAGAAGAGGATTGATAAGTTATCTAAACAGATGGAATCAGGGTTGGCTACTCTCTAATCTTTTGCATCTACTAAAGAAAGTATAAAGGATGGAAAGGAAAACTCTAGTAGTCCGGGTAGGATTAATCTACCTTAAAGAAATTGCAATCGTGAAGAGATTCTTAGGCAACGAGAGATCATTAAAGGAGGGTATAATAAAACTTTACCAAGAATTGATATACCATTTTTTGGTGGTGAGAACCCAAGAGAGTGGATCCAAAAATATAAAAAACTTTTCAAGATGCATATACCCAATACACCAATAAGTTGAGATTGCTTCAATCTACATAAAAGGAAGAGCTTATAAAATATGACTTGAAGGGTTTATGTTGGGAAATAATAACATCATAAACTAAGAGGAATTCTATAAAGCTCTTTGTGTAAGGTTTGACGATCGTAATGATGTGGTAGATGAGTTTAACAAATTAGAAGATGAGAAAGGAATGGAAGAATACACAAATAGATTGAAGAGTTAAAGTCTTTAATGAATATTCTTAATTCAATATGTTACCTAAATCATATTATGTGTCAAGTTTTATTAGTAGATTGAAGGAAGATGTTAAACCAATGTTAAAGACCCTCAAACGTGTTACTTTAATATAAGCTTTTAATCAAACAAAGTGGCAAGAAGAGTCAAGTATTGCGATAGCTAGAAGGAGTAAATTGGTTTCAAAGATCAATCCCTCATTTAATAATGACAAACCAAAAGGTAATTTCACTCATAAGCCCTTTAATCAATATAGAACTAAAGTATAACTAAGTTTAAAATAGTTTTCTAAAAATCTTTATGAGCAAAGAAGAAGACTTGGATTGTGCTTTAAATATAAGGATAAATTTTCTTTTGGACATAAATGTAGTTCAAAATGCATTCATTTATTTGGGAGAAGAGAGGGTGATGAGGAAGAGTTTTTTTTTTTAAGTAGAAGAAGAAACTGATAGTGGTGTTATGAAAAATGAAAAAAAAAAAAGGAATATAGGATGTCATTAAATGCTTTAACTAGTTGTTATGTTTATAACACAATATGTATTAATAAAAGTTATCACTTGAGAGATCTTATGATTTTAATTGATAATGACATCACTCACATTTTCACTGATGAAACTATGATTAAAAGGATTACTATTATTATTGTTAAGACTACTATTTTAGTAGTGATAGTAGCCAATGACAACATCATAAAATGTGATGCTCACAACCTAGAATTCTAGTGGTTCATGTAGGGGTATGAATTCCAGGCTAACTTAAGAATATTAAAGCTTGGAAGGTATGATATGGTGGTAATAGTAGATTGGTTAAGAATCTACTTATATATCCAATTTAATTTTATCAAGATGAAGACTTATTTCAAGAAAGATGGATGAATGATAGAGTTAAAAGGAATGGTAAAAGAGGCTAGTTTATAAATGAACTCAGCCTTGAAAGTACATGAAGTCTTAAGGAGGCAATTTATAGCTACATTGACCAATTCTTATCTTTAGATACTTAATAGGAGAGTGAGTAAAATATACAAATTGTAAATATGAAAGCTTTACTAGAAGAATATCAAATAATATTTCAAGAACCAAAGTATATTTCTCCTCCTAGAGTAATTGGACCATCAAATTCCTCTTATTCCAGGAGCTAAGCTAGTAAGTTTAGACCTTCCATGAGCTTATTCATAAATAAAGAGGAAATTAAAAAAAAATGGTTAAAGATATGTTACTCAATAAAATTATATTACCTAGTTGTAACCTTTTTGCTTCTCAAGTTTTGTTAGTGAATAAGAAGGCTAATGCTTGAAGGTTATGTGTGGATTATATGTAGCTTAATGATTTAATTATCAAGAAAAAGTTTTTCATTCCTTTAATTAATGAACTTTATGGTTTATATTTTTTTTTCAAAACTGGATTTAAAATCTGGATATCATCAAGTGATAATACACGACAATAATGTGGAGAAGATAACCTTTAGGACTCATCATGGGTATTATGAGTTCAAAGTAGTGCCTTTTGGTTTAATGAATATCCTGATAACATTTCAAGCATTAATGAATCATATATTGGAACCTTTCATGAGGAGATTTATGTTATGTAGGCATTATTTGGAGAATATTAGCTTGTAATCAAAATTGACCATGAAAGCCTAAAATATCGATTGGAACAGAAGATAAATACTCAATTACAAAAGAGAGGATTGGAAAAGCTGTTGAGGTTAAGATACCATATTCAATATAAAAAATGAAAAAAGAATGTGGTGGCGGATACATTATCCAGATCCATAAAAGCAACCGGTGAGTTAAAAGTTATGACAAAACATGTCAATATGAATTTAGAAAGCTTGGGATCAATTCTAGTAGTAGTGCTAGCTTGGTATGAAGAAGTTAAGGATTCCTACGATAATGATCACCAATTACATGAGATTATGGTTGATAAAATATTGAATATTGATAACTGGACTAATTATACATTTATCAATGGAACACTAAGGTTTAAACACAAGATAATGATTGGTAAGAAGGGAAATTTAAGGGAAATAGTGGTATAAGCAAAACATGATTCATATATTAAAGGACAATGTTGATTCATAAAGTTCTTATAAAAGATTGAAGTCTATGTTTTACTAGCAATTAATGAAAGCTTTAGTGAAAAAAATGGTGAATGAGTGTGATATATGTAAGGAGGAAAAAGTGGAAATAGTAGCCTATCCTGGAATTTTACAATTTCTACCAACTCCTAAAAGTACTTAGAGGAATATCACAATGAATTTTATAGAAGGTCCTTTGACTTTAAAAAGAAAAGGATATTATATTGGTGATCATTGATAAACTTACCGAGTATGGTTATTTTATTACTCTCTTACACCTTTTCATAGCTTAGGAGGTGGCTTAATTATTTTTGGATTAATTTTATAAGTTTAGTGGCCTACGAGCTGCTATAGTAATCAACAAAGACAATGAGTTTATAACTCTATTTTGAAAAGAACTATTTAAACTTCTAAGAGTCAAGCTCCTCATGAGTTCTTCTTACCATCCTGAGAATGATAATCAATTTGAGAGAGTTGACTAGTGCCTAGATATTTATTTAAGATGCATGACCATGCATAATTATAAATGGTGGGATCATTGGCTATCTTTAACTCATTAGTGGTATAATTCAAGTTATCATTCTTCTATAAAGATGACTCTATTTCAAGTATTGTGTAGCTATTCACATCCTAATTGGGAGTTAATTACATAAGAAAAAAACTATGTTAGTTGTTGTAAAATATATAACAAGGGAGAGAATCAGCATGAACCATGTATTGAAGAAAATAGTTAGAGATTGTCAGACATAAGATGATAATATACAACAAAATCATAATTAAAAAGAATTTCAAGTAAGAGATCAATTATTTCTTAAGCCGCAACCTTATAGATAAATAAACATGGCTTGAAGAAAAAACTTCTAGTTGAGCCTGAGATTTTATAGACCATTCTTAGTTATACAAAGGGTGAAAGAAGTGGCATACAAGTTACAATTGCCAACATGTTCAACCATACATCCAGTGTTTCATGTTTCTTTATTAAAGAGAAAGGTTGGAAGTAATGTTGTAGTCAGTTCTAACTTACCTAGATTGGATGAGTATAGAAGGGTCAAGGTGTTACGGGTGGAACCTCTAGATAGGAAAATCATGAAAAAATGTGGATAAATTTTGTTATATGATCAATCAAATGGTCTAACTTGTTTTATAAAGATGTTACATAGGAGAGCTTAAAAGAATTAAGCATGTAATTTCTAGAGTTTAATGTGGATTCTTGAGGACAATAATCTCTTAATAGAGAGGGTATTGTTATGATAATAAGGAAAATAATTACATGTAATAGTAATAAAATAGCATAAATAATGATAATGATTAATTCAACATGTGTTTGTAGTGGCAGTAGTTAGTTTAATATGTGTTTGCTAATAATTCCATATGATGTAAGTAAGTTAGTTGAATGTTAGAGTTAGTTGCAAAGCAATTTATTGAAGTTGTTGGTTAGTTAACACAATTAGTTAGCTTGATAAGATACTATAAGTTAAAAACTTAGAAGATAAACAATAAAAATTTGTCATTTTTGTATTTCTAGAAACTTGCTTTATTTACCTCTTATTTCTTTTAATCCTCTCAAACCTCTATTCTTGGAAGTGTTACAAACCAAAGATTGATGGAAGTATATTAGCAATAACATGTGATAAATATATTAAAAAAAAACACTTAGTCATTGTTAACATATTTTGCATGTGTTGATCAATGTATTTTAGCATGTGAAGATTAGTTAGTTAAGAGTTAGTTACATGAAAGTTAGTACATAGTTATAAGATTAGTTCATTATATAAATAAGAATGTATGAGAATGGTTGAATCTAGGCAATAAAAAATTGATTTTGATGTAGAATTGGATTATCTCACTCTTCTCTCTAATTTCTACTTCTCCCTCAATTTTCTTCTAAAGCAATTGCTTATTAAGGAGAGATCTTTAATAATTAGTGTCAAAGCCATTTTTCAAGGGTAAAGGAAGGTAGTTTATGTTTAAGAAACTATTAATAATGGTGGAAAACAACATGGTGAAAGCTTTGGAAGAACACAACAAGAGATTTAAAAAGTGAATGTGAAATATTCACCACTAACTTCAAGAAATCATTGTTGTGATTCAGAAATGAATAATTATCTTTGGTGATTTTTTCACCCACAAAAGGCATTCCAAACAAAAGCAAATCATCATAACAATATAAGTCTAACTTCTTTCATGGAGGGGTTGTTGGAAAATGTCTGAACCTTTTAAAGTTATCCATGTTTGTAACATAAGGTTTAACATTTCTGAAATTGACTTGTTTCAGATGTTTCAGTCATTTGGGATTATAATGAAGCTTGTTATACTTCATGATAAAAATCATGCTTTCCTTCAAATACAAGATGTTATTTCCACGATTAATGCTCTTCAATACTATACAAGTGTTCAATCAACCATACGAGGAAGGAGTGTTTATGTTCAATTCTCATCACATCAAGAACTTACTACAATGGATCAAAATACTTTCAAGGAGGTAAAATGCTCTTCTTTAACTAAATTTGAGATTAGTTTCATAAAAAGAGAAAAAAAGTGAGTTTTGAATAAAATAAAATAAAGTTTGATTCTTTTAATAAAAATAAGAATGTTGCTTATTGTGAATTATTGTTTAGACCTTTTAAAAGTGAAGAGTTTGATGAAAATCTAGAGAGTTCTAGTGTGAAGGTGCAAGAAGCTAAGAATTATATGGATGATGAATGAAGGAAAATAAAACAAGATTAAAAAGGATTAAATAGAGTGGATCCAAGAAGAAAAAGATTAAGGAGGATTTGTGACAATTCCATTACAAGGAGAAGCTTATTTGGTTGTGCAAGCTTGAAGAGATCACCAAGGAGGAGTATACTTCTTCCTACAAGAGTTTGACCAATGTTTGGAATGATTATTTGATTGTTAAGCACTTCTATATTAAGGGTTAACTGGAGTTAAATGTTTTTTTTTATGCCAAAGAGAGATCAATTTGATTTGTTTGACACTCACAATATGAAAAGCATTAAGCTCTATAACAGAGGGTTTTCATTATAGATGACTCCAAATAAAACTCTTAAGGTTAATAAAAAGAACTCAATGAATAATTTTTAAATATTTGCAAAAGTTTTTGTGGACAAGGATCTCTCGAAGATGGGAGCATTGTTACGAGCCAATGATTGATGAAAGAAACTTAGCGACAACGTGTGATAAATATGACAAAAATGCAGTAGTCATTGTTAGCATGTTTTGCACGTATTAATTAGCATATTTTACGTATCAAGATTAGTTGATTGAATTAGTTAGTTAGTTAAGAGTTCTTAGATAATTCAAAGAATGCATGAGAATAGTGGAATCTATACCATAAAGAATTGATTTTAATGTAGAATTGCATTATTTCGCTCCTCTCTTGTTTCTTCTACTTGTTCCTCATTTTTCTTCTAACAAAATGAATAAAGAGATTCAACAACATAGGGGAGAACTACCTACCAACTCCACCCATTGATCTACCTAATTAGAATATACAATGGAACCCTCAGCGATAAAAGGCACTTTCTTGGAGTGCATATCTTAGGCAATAATTTCTCAGATGAGTAATTAATCCATAATAATTTAGCATTTATGGCCGCAGCATTCCCGTGCAACTGTGCATGGAGCTTTCCAAAAGTGAAATGTCTAATATTTTATCACTCGCAAGCAGATGCTATTTGTACAAAGTAAATGCTTTTGGAAAGTAGCATAACGTTAAATAAACATCACCCAGCCTCACATATTCCATGATGAATTCTCAGAGCTGTCTGCATTTAAGTGGACCACGTTGCTCATCCCACCAACAACATTGCTGACGATAAACCTGGATGGAGTCGTGGCTGGCGTCTCGAATGCTATAAATAATGGGCATGACTCACGGGGGCCTCTGTTTGGTAAGCTTTTGTTTGCTTTCGGGGTGATAGCTCACCTTTATCCTTTCCTCGAAGGTTTACCGGGGGTCGTTAAATTCTTTTACATGATTATTATTTGTTTTTCAGAGAGATTGGATGTTGCTCTGTGGTTGCAAATTGTTTTTTAAAGGTTTCTGGGGTGTGTTTTCAGGTATTTTTAAGTGAAAACAAGTCGAAAAAATAAGTTTTTTTTTTTTTTTAATTCTGAAACTTAAACACCTATTGGAGACTGCGACAAGTTATTTGCTGCCGTGACAGGAGATATTCACCATTTATTTCATGGCATGTAGCAACCCTCTGCTAGTGGTTTATCCATTGCCTAAGTCAGTAAATTGTTTTCTAATACGCCCATAATAATAGGAAAACAACCAGTATCCAACCTTTCTTTCTTTTTTCCAAGGAAAAAGAACAAGCTTCGAGACTGCAGCAGCTTAACATTAGCACCCCCTCCGCCCCCCAGAAGAACAACTTTTGTAAGGGCAAACCACAATCTTGATCATGGCTTTTAAACCCATGCTCGATCCAAGATAGCAAATAGTCTTGAGTAACAGAAACAAGACGATGATAAAAAAGAATACAGTCCATATACGGATACAAAAGAGACAGGAACGTAAGACAATATTGCAGCAGAAACCCTTATG
>Ga0325410_1006788_pt1 | contig 12557 bp, 5 predicted proteins | sample PopdelMetagenome_16_FD_206182 | JGI IMG/M metagenome (GOLD analysis project Ga0325410, IMG submission 206182) | Populus deltoides microbial communities from Bellville, Georgia, United States - Xylem-PdIQD-R3 | ecosystem: Host-associated > Plants > Phyllosphere > Stem > Wood/Secondary xylem... | reverse complement strand
AGCACTATATATAATAGTTGCATGGATGACGTAGTAGTTGTACTTATATCAAGAATGGAATAAAAAATATCTTTGCAAACGGGAACAGTCAAACTAACACCTCCGATGAAAAGAAAACAGAGAGAAGTCCATTGTGCTTTAGAAATCTAATTTTATCAAGAAAACATAATGCCATCCTAGTGTAATTGCGTTGTCGTATCCTATTATGGGACTCCTATGGCCCCGCGAACGCTGATATAAAGACCAAAGCCCTTTGTTTGTTCCTCAATCCAGTTTTAATTTCCCGCATATTTTAAGTTTAACTAACACCCATCACTCTCTCTCTCCCTTTTCTCTCACCACCACCAATTTTCATCACCCAAATTTAGTCTCCGCCTCTGTCTTCTCCACCGCCGCAATGCTCCCGTACTCCACCCTCGACGAGGCATCGGCGGCGCTAGGAAGGAATTTGACTGTAGCGGAGACATTGTGGTTCAATTACTCTGCAAAAAAGTCTGATTATTATCTATTTTGCCACAACATCTTGTTTCTTTTTCTGATCTTCTCTGTCGTGCCTTTACCCTTGTTCTTCACAAGTCTCTGGCGATCTGCTGGGCTTGACAAGTACAAGATTCAGCCTAAAGTCAAGTTGTCTCCTTCTGAAGAGTTCAAGTGTTACAAGGATGTTATGTTCATGTTCTTTTTTGTCGTGGGGCCTTTACAATTGGTTTCCTACCCTTCCATTAAGGTAGAACAACTTTTGTTTCTTTTTTGGAAAAAAAAATGTCTTTGTTAAAAGAGTTTGTTAGTCTCATTTTGGATTTTGATGGGAACTTTTTTTTTTTTTTTTGGGGGGGGGGGGGGTTGTGTTTTTGTTATAAGAATTTGTTAGTGAGGTTTTGATCGTTAAAGTTTGGTTTTTGATGGGTATTTTGGCTTTTTAACAGACTCTGTGTAATGGTATTTGCTGGGTTTTGGCATTGCTTTCCGTTGGAAATCACATATTTTGTTGATTTATGTGATATTGTATAATTTGTTTTGTTTACTTGGGTAATTATTGCGTGATTTCTATTAATTAAAGCCTGCTGTATGTATATTTTTTTTCCCTTTGATTGATTTTCTGGTACCGTGTTTAATTTTATTGGATTATATTGATCAACCAGTTTTAACGTTTGATTCTTTTAGGACGTGGTTGTGACATTTTGAATATTTTTAACCATCCGTTGACAAATAATTGCTATTTTGTTTTTTTGTGAAATTTTGAAATGAGATTAAGACTTCTGATGTTGCGTATTTAACTTTGCATGTCCACAGATGATTGGGATTCGAACAGGTTTGCCATTGCCCTCCGGATGGGAAATCTTTCTACAGTTGTTGGTGTATTTCATGGTGGAGGACTATACCAATTACTGGATCCACAGATTTCTTCATGGTAAATGGGGATACGAGAAAATTCACAAGGTTCACCATGAATATACAGCTCCCATCGGGTTTGCTGCCCCATATGCGCACTGGGCTGAAATTTTGATCCTTGGAATTCCATCTTTTCTTGGTCCAGCAATGGTTCCTGGGCACATGATCACATTTTGGTTGTGGATTGCTTTACGGCAGATTGAGGCAATTGAGACGCACAGCGGGTACGCATGCTATGCTTTTCTTATTTGCTGATGAGAGCCCTTTCTACTTTACTTAATTGTAACAAAATGATAACAACTTAAAAATTCTCTGCTGTTTTACTGTTTTATTATTACACTTCTCTGTAAAATAGTAGATCTCAAGTATCTTCAGTAGTGGCTTACCTTTTTTTGATGTGGGAATCGGCATGGCACCTTTTCTTTTGTTATTACTTTTCTTTTTCTTTGGTTTAGTCAGCGAATGGTTACTGATTTATAAGCAAATTGACAATCATTTGCCTGATCAATTGATAGAGTTAGGGCAAGATAAAAATGCAAAACTTGCAAAAGGCAGCTAATGTTTTTCTGGAGAGGTTAGGCCATGTCGCTCTCTCCACGGAAAGGGAAGTGCCTATAAAGTACCAAATTTTCTTTTTCTTGTTGATTTTATTCTTGTAAAATTTAAAAGCATACAACAGGTGATGGATGAATACTGTGATTACTGTTCAAATGTAGTGTATACTAGTTCCTATCCTTAGATTATGCATGCCAAGGAGTTTAAGATCAGTGAATATTACCTAATTAGATTCTGGCTCTTAACTTCTCCCAAAATTTATAAAAGCTCATGGGTCTGCGGGTTCCTTGTATAGGATGAATGAATGGTGTATGGAATAAATATTGCCAAGTTAGTTTTGTCTTGACCAGATCCCGCTGGAGAACTATGGTGTGGTAATATTGTGTTTATGGCAGTTACATTAGCTAAATGCTGTGTGCTTTCTAACTATGATACAGAGTGGTTTGCTAGGGTTGAAACTGTTTAAAAGTAAATTTGATGTTTGGGATGGAGTCTCCTAGTAAGAGTTGTAGTATCTAACTATTGTGTAGGCTTAAGACATGCAAATCTGTATGCAATAGATATATGGAGATAAAATCCAGTGCTACTACAAGGAGCCATGGGTTTGATTTCCCTCAATTCATTATCCTGCAGACAGGTGTTGTGATGGCTCCAAGTGATAGCTTCACTACGAATTGAAATGACTTGCATGGAGCTAAGAGATAACCATGCTGCTCCCTATGTTTCAAACTTTTTTCTATATATTTTGGGAATAAAAAATAGCTTAAATAGAGCTAAGAGATATTACTCAGTTGTTTCCTTCCTCGTATGAAGGAGTGAAGAAAGAAAAAGGAACAATACTACCGAAACATGGGTCTGTGCAACTGCCTAAGAATGGAGAGGTGTGCATACTAGACATCTTCATATATTGTTTCATTGTGATACACATTTAGTTATGGACATTTTCAGGACTTCCTTTTCCCATCATCAATGATGGGTGGTAATTGCAGCATGAACCACATTGAGCATGTTTCATGTCGTTTGTGAGTTTTTCGGATCCTGTTAGTACATATTGACTCCTCCCTCGGTAGTTTTCTTTCTGTTTTTCTTTCTTTCTTTCTTCTTTTGTTTTTTTGGTTGATAAGCAGCATAAGGACCCGCTTATTCTTGTGCTACTCTTCATCTCCTGGCTATATATATTTTGCAATGATGATTTAACTTAACTTTCGGGGCCACACATGGTATGCATGTGAGTAACTTACATCTTGCTATGCAGTTACAACTTTCCCTGGACTCCCACAAAATATATTCCATTTTATGGTGGTGCTGACTACCATGATTACCATCATTATGTTGGAGGACAAAGCCAGAGCAACTTTGCATCAGTGTTCACTTACTGTGATTTTATATATGGAACTGACAAGGTAAACAGAATTCTTGTGACTAACTATGCTATCCTGGAAGTTATGATAACTAATATTGGAATGTTTTCTTTGATGATTAGGGCTATCGGTTTCAGAAGAAGCTTCTTCGGAAGGTAATGGCTTTTTTTCATTTTCCAAACATGTTGATTGCCTAATGGAACTTGTTTGATATCTATCATCTATGTTTGAAAAATACAGACAATTGTAGTTCAGTACAGGTCAATGTGAAGCAGAATGAACATAGTTATGCTTTCTACTTGGATTTTGTATCATTAATTCCTGCTAACATCATGTTTCTTTTATGTAATTCAGTTGAAAGAGGGAGTGGAAAATGGTGGTGAGCAGAATGGAGGTTCCTACCATATTGCTACACAAGATCTTAAATCTGACTAGCTGTCAGACTGCAGAACTCTTATTCAGCAAAATGCCCTTAGGGTACAACTCTTGTAAACGAGCCATTTTAAGCTGACGTTGTCCATATGCTAGTCTGGTTAATTACAAGTTGTGAGTATTTCAGGTGGATATTAATTCATGTTTTGTGTAGTCGTGAGAAGGAGAGGGTGTTAGGGCTCAATGTCAAGTTTCAGAATGTGGGGGTTTTGTTTAAAAGAAATCTGGTTTTCTTTCGTGTTTGTTATCCGTGAAAAGTGCAATCAAATGCTGTTAGTTTCGGTCTCTCTCTTTGACTTGGTTGTCTTTGCTTTAGGATGAGCGCTGCGTGACTGAGGAGTTCTTTAAGCGAGAGAAATAACAGTCCCACATCAATTCTGAGTTTGATCAGTATCTTGTTCATTGTCTCTACTCTGCTGCGGATCAGGTTCACGAGATGTTTTTTACGTTGTTATTAAACTTAGCAAAACTGATAATGTTGAAATCCTACGATTAACTCAAGTTTTCATTTAAACAATGTGGAAGCTAGCCTAATTAAATCTATTGATTTTTTGAGTTTAAATACAATGTTGATGATAAATAAAAATATAGTTTTATTTTTTAAAAAAATTCAAAATGATAATTCTTTTTAAAAAATATTGAGATAATATCATATCATATTAATTATAGTCCCCCAGCAACTTATGTTAAGGACTATATTAAATTTAATATTTTTTTATAAATATTCTTTTTTAATTATATACTAAAAATATATGATTATAAAATTGAATTTCAATCTAAAAATAGATATTTATTTGAAACAACAAAAAAATAAATAAAAATAAATTTTGCAATTTATTTTTCAACCAGTTTTAATATTGAAGGATAAGATTGAAAAAAAATTAAAAAAATAAAGGAAAAAAAACATATTTATCCAGTGGGTAAAATTATCAAACTTATGAACCAGCTAACCTAGGTTAGCATGCTAGACATGTAAACCAGGTCATAAACTCTAATGGGATTATAATTTTTTTTTGAAACTATTTTTTATTTAACTATATAATAACAAAAAAAAATTTGTTAGATTGAAGACCAATCCCATACTAAGATGTTGAAAAATAACTAAAAAATAAAAAAATAACTTGTTAGACTTGTTAACCAAGTCAACCAACCAAACTTGTGAAAATGTTCATGAACTCTATAAATTCTAATAACATGATTTTTCTCTGAAACTATTTTTTTACAATATCAAAAAAAAAAATTGATGGACAAAAATGTCACAGCCCGACCCAACCTGCTAGATATTGTCCATTTTGAGCCTTACTGTCCTCACGGATTTGTTCTTGGTGATCACGCATGACCTTAAAACGCATCTAATAAGTCAGCAACCAGCACTATTAATAAGGCTAGCTACTAAATCTTCACCCGCCGATGTGGGATGTTACAAAAAAAGTAAAGTTCAATTAAAAAATAAAAAAAAAACAACCCAACAAACTCGTAAATCATGATAACTTGGATTACCCTGACAAGCCTGCAAGTCATGCTAACCTTATGGAAATAAAAAATAAAAAGAAGGCTGACAGTATTATTATTATGACACTATTACTATTGTTATTATTATTACTGTTAATAGTATTATTGTTGTTCTTGTTATTATTATTACTATCCATTATCATCACTATTATCATTATTACTATTACTATTAATGTTATTATCGCTACTATTATCATTACTACTATAAATATTATTATAATAATTATTATTGCTATCATTATTACTATTACTATTACTATTACTACTATAATTATTATTACTATTACTATTAATAGCATTAATACTATTGTTGTTGTTGTTGTTATCGTTATCGTTATTATTATTATTAATGTTATTATCATAATTATCACTATCATTACCATAATTATGGATATTATTACCTTTATAACCATCATAATAAACTATTACTATTAGTATTACTATCACTATTATCATTATTATCACTACTACAACAACTTACTATCTTAATAAACTATTATCATCACCACTATTATCACCACCATTATTATTATTACTACTACTACTGTCATAATTACTACTACTATTAATATTATTATTATAATTATTACTATCACTTAGCTATTATTGTCATGAAAAACTATTATTATTACTACAATTATTATCACTATTAGCAATATTATTAGTATTATTATTGGTTTAATAGTTACTACTACTACTACTATCACCATTATTATTATAAAAAACTATAAACTTGATTTGTAGGATAAAACTAAAAATCATAAAAACTTTGATAAAAGAGCAAACAAAAAACAAAAAAAAAATTAAAAAAAAAACCAAACTGAAATAGATATTATTACTATTGAAATAAAAAATAAAAAACTTGATTGGAATGATAAAATTAAAAACTATAATTTTTTTAATAAAAGAGCCAAAAAAAATCAAAAGTAGAATGACAAAATAAAAAAACATTATATATATAAATTAGAGTTGAAGGATTAAATTAAAAACAAAAAAATTTTAACAAAAAAAAAAGAACTAAAATGAAAAATCAAAACTAAGAGTATGGATTTTGAAACACCAACAACAATGATGGACAAATTTATTTTTGGGAGTAGGAGAGAGAATAAAAAAAAAAAGAAAAAGAGTCACCGGTGATAAACATGTTATTGTTAGATGACACGCGACACCTATAAAAAAAAAGAACATGACAGAGAACAAAATAATATAATAGAATCATATTTTTAATTGTTGTGAGGTGCTGCATGCACAACCCAAAAGGTGTGGCGTTTCCACATGCCATCAACTTTTTCAATTTAAATTTTAATAATTAAATTGCAAATTATGTTATCACCTTAAGCAAACCAACAATCATAAAGAAAAAAACCAGAATTGAAAAGACATGAATAACCCTATGTCAATGGCTTAATGTTTTTAACTCCAAAGTTAAATTTGTAATTTCATTGTATATCAAAAGGTAAAATACCTGAAAAGATCCTTAAACTTAGTGAAATGATTTTTTACTTTTAAAATATTAATGTCATTTTACTATGCATTAATATAATAAAAAGACAATAAAACTTTTGAATAATTTTCAAATAACAAATGAAAAATATACTATTTTACCTCTAAAAATATATTAATATAAGAGTTTTTTTAGAAAAAAAATCATTATTTTACTGTTACAATGACAAACAAAGATAAATTAAATATTTTTCTTTTAATACCGGCACATGTAGCCTGGAGTGACTCCATTGGAATCAAAACGTACGTTGCAGTTCTCTTAGTTTATAAATAATACGAAACCAAATATGAAACAAGACAACAAGCCCGTCTAGCTCAGTTGGTAGAGCGCAAGGCTCTTAACCTTGTGGTCGTGGGTTCGAGCCCCACGGTGGGCGCATTCTTTTTGTTTTGTCGACAAGTGTGCCATACTGCCATTCACTGTGAGGGGCTTCCAGCTGTGGCACAGTGCTTCCTATCGAAAACAAAAATGTTAATCCATTAGCCAATGAAAGCATTCTCAAACTCTCCTTTATTATTATTATTTTTAAGGATGCTATTTAATTTGAATGGATGAATTCACGATATTTTCTTTCAGGAATAAACCCACCCAGTTATTAGTTATTACCTGGGCCAACCGGAAAGACAAATCTTGAGGTATGCTGTCATTTTTGCACGAGGAAGCCTTGAAAATTGAAAGGTCACGTTCTGGGCTTATAGAAGCCCATTGTGTACATGGGCCGTCCAACCATTGTAAGTTGCAAGTTGAGGTTCACAAGACTTACTTTTCGAGGCCTACTGTGAGCCCTAAACATTGGAGATGCTGAATGGCCCAATCGGCGATTTATCAGATGGAGAAAGAAAAAAAGAAAAGAAAAGCAAAACAGTGGTTAGCGTGCAAATTTAAAATATGTTTGGCAGTGTAGTTGTGGATATTTTTTAAATAATTTTTTATATTAAAATACATGTTAATAATATTTTTTTAATTTTTTAAAATTATTTTTAACATCAACATATCAAAACAATCTAAAATATATAAACTATATTAAATTTTAATAAAAAAATAAATTTTAAATTTTTTAAAAACACAGGTTCTAAACGTTCCCTCAATCAAGGCCATTGGCTGTCCAATAAGTTAATTTTAAGTGATCTCCGGGTGGAAGTAGAACCAAGCCAAATGTCAATTTGACCAAAGTGGGTCCAGCAATAGTCATGTGGTAGATATATAATATACATATTCGATAGATTACTTTTGTTATATCGCGAGTCGTGTAAAATGTTTTTAATATAAAAAAAATATGAGGAGAATACTAATATTTTTTGAATGAAGTAAGAAAAATATAAGATATAAATCTTTGATTATTTGATCTAGTTCAATAAATTTAATTAATTTTATAATATTATTAAAAAAATATCAATAATAAATAAAACAAATAAAAAAATACCAGTAATTAACTATAAAAAATGAGCTGTCAATATTATATTTAGGATGAAAAAAAAGAAAATTTTATTGAAGATTCATTGTTGTTCTTTCGTGGACATCATCCTATCACTAAAAGAGTTTATTGAGACAGTTCTAATAACACTGTGAAAGGTTACATGATGACAATTAAAGAGGTGTCACATACCATCAAAGCAGCAACCTGAAAAGAAAACCAAACAAAATATCATGAAGTGAGTATCTCATACTTGTATTTAATCAATTTATTTAATTTAATTCAAAAACAAAATCTCTTTAACAAAAAAAAAGAAGCTAATTTTAACAAACAAAAAATGATAAATTAAAAGACTTGAGATAACTAGGGTTATTTTTAAAATCAATGAAAAATATTATAGAAAAAAAAAAACAGAGCCCGGTATCCAATTAAATAAATGCTGAAGGATGAAACTAGAAAAATCATGGGCTTAAAAAAAGAAAAAAAAATCAAATAAACCAAGTGAATCTCCTAAATCTTGATTAATCTCTCAAACTCGCAACCCCAAAATCCTAGACATTAGCTCATTCAAGAAGATCAAGTGTTAACTAATTTAATGCCGAAGAATAAAACTAGAAAAGAAAATATCAATTTTAAAAATTTATCAAAGTAAATAAAATAGCAATTAAAAGAATGAAGATCAAATATGATAGGAAAGAAATCGAAGAAGGATGAAATTGTACGGGAAAAAAATTTAATTTTAAAAATTATCTCAAATAAAACAAATAATAGTAAAAAAAATGAGAATCAAATGATAGATAAAAAAAAATTGAAGGGTGAAATTGAAAAAAAAACTAATTTTATAAATTATTTTAAATAAAACAAATAATAATTAAAAGGACATGGACCAAATCTAAAGAAAAAACAAAATGAAGAGATGCTTTAAAAATTTAGAGGGTCAAGTGCAAAAATCAAGAAGGAGATTAAAAAAAAAGAGAAAAAAGGCCACTAATTCCAAACCAAAGATCAGTAAGCCACTTGCGACGCCTAGGTATGGAGGGGCCGCTGAGATGATTGAAATGCCGTTGAGATGATTTAAATGCTGCTTTGGAAGCGCTACCGTTTGGACACCAAAGGTCTTCTTATGCGATGCTCGAATGGCGCGACCATAACCTATGCGCTGACGTGTGCAATGCACACATCAACCACTTTTTTTAAAATAATATTTATATTTATAAAATTATAAAATTGTTTTCTCATTCAACATGATTATAAAAAAAAAAACCAAAATGAAAATATAAAAAAATTCATTGGACTCAAATTTAGAAAATTTTATTTTTAAAGGTAATTTAGTTATTTGATTGTGTTTTAAAAAGTAAAAATATAAAAATACTCTTAACGCACGTTTAATTTTTGAAAAGGTAATATAAAAACTTTATTATGCTTTAAAAATATTAAAAGATTGATTTGTCTCCTATCAATGTGAGAATGACTAATGAATCTTTGTGAAAAGATCGTATTACCTTTAATAACTAATTAATTGGTTTTTTTTTTGAATGAAAAATTAATGATTACAATTTATCTCGATATACTATGAAAGATTGATTCCTGGTAGTTTTTCTTTATATATATATAGTTGTTCTGGTTTCTGAAAATAATAAGTGATTCAAAATGTAATAAGGCTTGATTGATTCATTTTCCTTTTTGCTTTTCCAGTTCTTATAAAGGAGGGTGAAACTTTGCAAATGAAATGTTTTGTTATTTCCTTTATACTTTATTGTTTTTTTTTTTTTTAATTGGGTATCATCTAGGAAGCTCATATTTCCTTTAAGGTATTGGTTTCCTTCTAATGATACAATGAAGTTAATCAATCTTCGATAAATCAAATATACAATCTTTGTCTTTACAAAGAAGAATGCTTTACCATAAATAATAAAAAGGAAGAAACTCATGTTTATTATCACCAAGCTGTTAAAATTTTCAGCTCCAAAAACATTATAGAGTCTCCTCTGAATAATTCGAATAGATCTTTTTTGAGTTGTAAGCCAATGAACCCAAACTAAGAATTAACTAGCACAAGTCCAATAATGAAATAAACACTTAAATAATGTCTATTGAGATAGAATAAACTCAAATTAAAAATAATTGTTCAACATCAAATAAATAAAATAGGATAATAAAAACAAAGTTTTCATGTTAATATTCCTCCATGTATCCGAAATCTCGAAGCTCTCCGAGTGGTGTTTTGACTAAAACTTTTAGTGTAGGAATTCAACAAGAAAACTTTGTTTTGATTGCTAGAATTTTATTCCTTATATTGCGCCTCCTTTTAGTATTCTTGATGTGCTAGGAATATCTGCAAAATAAGAAAAAAAAACCCAAAAGAAAGATTTCTTTAGATTATGCCACATCAACTTATAATCTTTTCAAAGTATGGACTTTAATTCTTCAACAAATTTTTGTAATATTAGAAACCCTTGTAGCCTAAGCCCATGCACAAGTTTAGAGCCTAAATAAGCTTCATTTAATCTTTATTTTCTTTTCAAAATTAATCCATTAAAGGTCTATACTAATTAAGCCAAAAATAATCAAGAAAGAACACTATATCGACAAATTTACTAAAACAGTAACAACAACATAGATCAATTTAAATAAATATGTTTTCAATTTTTAATTTACTTGAAATCTTTCCAAAATATATTTTTATAAATCTAGTTTTTTCCGGTAAAATTTTAGTTCGATATAGTATATAGGTTTAAAAATATATTAAATCTCTCGTAACTTATAAATATATATTTTTAAGATAAAATTCAAACCTAACCTGAACGATACCATCCATTGCTGAATAGAACCTCGTTCTCAATCCTCTCTCCCGCACAAATGCATAGAATCCCTCTGTAATCTCACATTGCTTTTTTTTTTTCGAGAGTTGTTTTTCCTTTGTCTTAAAAAGCCACCTTGCTGGAGCTGTTTGTGGGATGCCATCACCAAGTTGGTTACCTTTTTATATGGTGAAAATACACGCTCATGAATGTTCCATACTGATATTGTAGTAGCACCGAAAGTTCCTGGTTGGTGTGGGAGGGGAGGCATGAAGAGTTAGGTCTTGTTGGAAGCCATTTCAGCTATGTCTCCATACGCTTGCTTTGCATGTTCTCTCTTGTTGAACTAGTGTGTTTTTACCCATTCTCTTATACCTAGCTAGCTACTCCATTGTATCAATCTAGTCCCATATTGGTATTGTGTAGTAGCTAGCAGAACCTACCCTGTATTAAGTTATTAATTTAGTCTCGAATATAGTTTTCTTCTTCTTCTTCTAAACCAAGACAAATTAAGGTTTTGAAAACAATCAAACGAGAGATGAACTGAATAATTGGATGGTCACTTGCGTGTGGAAATTCGCTCCTAGCTCAATAATGCCGGCCCTTAGAGGTGAGATCAGGTATCAGACACATCAAAATTACGTACGTTGGAGGGGGGAAAAAGGTGTGGAGATGTTACTTGAGCGGGGAAGACGTTGAGCAGTAAGGGACGAACACCTTTTGGAAATGCTTAGAGAAAGGAAAGCTAAAATCCAGCAGGCATTAAAGTAGAGAAAATGACAGGCCAGATGTATAATTTCCCATCTTCAAATTCAATCATCATCCCTAGCTCCTTAAAAGGTCTTCGAATATCCAAAACGAGTTAGAACAGGGAGGCAGAGGCCAGCCCATATGGCCTTGTATTCAATTCTTTTCCCTCTCAATGAGCATGCATAGAGAACTTTTAGGTAGCAAGTCACTGCGCTGTGATCCTAATCTGAACTTTCATCCAAGCTCTCTGATGTATCGTACTATACTTCAAATTTTCACGCCAATAACAAATCATGGGCCAAGCGCTCTTGATGCCTAGGATTGGAAAGTGGGTGGCAGTTGTGACATATGGTTCATTGACTAATTGGCAATATTGACAGGCATGAGACATTAATACTGTGCACTAACCTCATTCAAGAGTACTTCAATAGCTGCCTCCTTCTGGTTGATAAAAGAAGAGAGTTCTTCCTTCCTTGAAAAATATAATAAATCTTAAACTCAGACGCTATAAATCTTGAAGTCCAATGCATTTAGATTAGAATGTGGAGCATATTGTATAATTTCATGGTGGATTAAAATCCTTACGACGCAGTCATATTGTTTGTCATTGTAGTTCTTGTTCTATGAAAGCTCTTTTTCTTTGTTTTGCTTCTGAACCATAGATTAGTGCGTCGTCCATGAACTATAGGTTAATAAAATAAATTGATTTACTGTTTCATGGAGTGGGAAGTGGGACACATATTAGTTATATGACTTGTAAATTAATCATTTTAATTTTAATATATTTTTTAATAAAAAATATTTTAAAAACAACCGCTATATATCGCTGCTCATGT
>Ga0325410_1006787_pt1 | contig 12559 bp, 8 predicted proteins | sample PopdelMetagenome_16_FD_206182 | JGI IMG/M metagenome (GOLD analysis project Ga0325410, IMG submission 206182) | Populus deltoides microbial communities from Bellville, Georgia, United States - Xylem-PdIQD-R3 | ecosystem: Host-associated > Plants > Phyllosphere > Stem > Wood/Secondary xylem... | reverse complement strand
GCCACGAACCACGTAAGATTCTTCATCAAGGAGATTTCCAAGGCCGCCCTATGTTGTTTAGACTTCTCCAAAGAATACTGCCACCAAAAGAACAACCCATCTCTGTCAAATATTTCATGATCACACTATAAATGAAGTTTCTTCTTTTTAAGAGTGTGTTTGGTAGTGTGGTTGTAGTTGCTTTTTAAATAGTTTTTTGTACCAAAATACATACTAATGATGTTTTTTTATATTTTAAAAATCATTTTTGATATCAGCATATCAAAATGATTTGAAAACACTAAAAACGTATTAATTTGAAGTTAATAAAAAAATAAAAAATTTTCAAATTTTATCAAAAGCGCTTTTGAAACGCAGAAACAAACAGGCCCTAATTCTTGTTTCCAATATTTCATGAGGATGTTTGTTTTTTGTATTGGTAATTGTGTTTTACTTGTAAAAGTATTAAATTAATATTTGTTTTAATATTTTTTAATAATTTTAATGTATCGATATTAAAAATAAAAAAATATTTTAATATATTTTTAAGTAAAAAATAATATTGATATTTTTTCATCCCCTTACTCCAAACAAAACATTTCCTGTATTTTTTATATTAATCATTTTCATCCCACAACACCAACTAAATGTGCAACAAAAAATATACTGGGAATATTTTAGAAATACATAATTAAAATGGCATTGGGATTGTATTATTTTCAAAGAATGCGAAGGGCATTTCAGTCATTTCCTCTCGTGTTAATGAGTTTAACCTGTCTTTTTGTGCTCACCAGCTATCCACACATGTTGAGGGTTAAATTCAAGCCTACTTATTAACTAACTCCCTCCTTCTGTGTCAATTTTTGTCAATCCTCTGTGACCCTTACATAGATTAATAATGGATTTAGATCCTTGCATATTCTTAGAATAATGGTGGATCATGTTCGTAAAATCAACGTCTTTCAATTCAAAATAGTTTAGATTTGAATTCATAAGCAGATAATGGGTCGTAGATCTTGGAAAATATGATTACAAAGTGGTTTATTAAAAAATTAGTAATAATTCTAGAATTGTATTTTTATTCTATTTTGTTATTCTATTTAATATTATTAGGGTTTCAGGATTTCTATATGAAAGGTTATGATTACATTTCAACAAGAAGACTTTGATGACTAAAAATTAGATATTTCTTCTTAAATATGATGAATTTTGATTTATAATAAATTTTATTATTTTTTATGTATTATATCAATAAGTTTCCGTACAAGTTGATGTATTTGATAAACGAAGACAATATTAGCACCATAATCCCACCATGTAGATTAATAAGAAAAGAAACATGTCTAGAGACTTATCTTGAGGCTATTTAAATCATAAATTTATGTTTAAAAGTGTGTTTGACACTTCGGATAAGATATATTTTACCAAAAAAAAAATATTTGCATAAGAGTTTGGGAATCGGTAATAGTGCTATCATCTATTCTTTCCGAACTGTCGAAGAACTAACCATGGATACAATAATATTGGAATTTAGGCCCCGTTTGTTTACTGAAAAGTAGTTTCTTTTTGAAAAGTGAATTCCGGAAAAGTGAATTATTTTCTGATATTTGGTAGTGTAATGAAAAATAAGTTGGAAAACACTTTCCAGTGTTTGGTTATGTCATGAAAAATGAGATGGAAAATAACTTATTAATGTTTTATTTTTCTCAAGTTTATTAAAATAATGAGGAACAAATCTTACAAATTAAAAAGTTGAATGAGAATGAAATTGAAAAAAAAATATAATTTCATAAATTATCTCAAATAAAATAAATAATAATCAAAATAATAAATATCAAATCTAAAAAATAAAAAAATAAAAAAAATAAAAGATGAAGAAATTAAAATAATAATAATTAACATTTCATAAATTATTTCAAATAAAATAAATAACAATAAAAAGAATGAGGATCAAATTTGATAGATAAAAAATTTTAATAAAAAAATGATAAGGAAAAAGCAAATAACAATTATAAAAATAAGGAACAAAGTTAATATAAAAATTAAATTTTAAGAGATGAAATTGAAAAATAAATATTCAAAACAATATATATATGTGTGTGTGTGTGTGTGTGTGTGTGTGTATATATATATAGCAATCAAAAGTTTGAGAATCAAATTTGATATAATCATCAAATAATATGATATTTTTAAATTTTTCACAACTTTCAGAAAGTGTTTTTCGTCTAAATTTTCTAGGAAAATACTTTCCTAGAAATCAAGCTAAATTTTTTTTAATTGGAAAGTGTTTTTCGTTGACCAACTTTTCTAATGACAAACAAACACATGAAAGTTTCAAAAATAATTTTTCAAAAAATAAATTTCAAAAAACAAATATAACCTCAAAGATAAAACACAGGAGGAAAAGGAAAAGTAAAGGAGCAAGCATAACAAGTTGTAATTGAGGTGTTCCATGGTGGCCTTCTGCATAGCTTACCAGCTGATCGAATCCTTGTTGTAGGCCAAGAAAATGAAGTCCCATAATAGCTCCATCATGCATACAATCATGGCAACATCCGAGAGCATAATGAAGCATGTGAATGCGTTAGTGCTACATTAAATGAATTAAAAAAAACTACTATGATAATAAAAAAAACAAAAAAAAAATTGTGGATATGTGCATATAATATAGTTTATATTTCATGCATAATTAACTTAAAAAATATTTCAAAATTATATTACACATGATTTCATCATTTTGTTAAAAAATGGTTTAATTGAAAAATAATAAAGGGGTATTTAACTATTGTAAATAATTTAAAGAGTCTTGATAAGGATTGATCTTGCATGGATACAATTTCCTCGTCTTTTTTTTTAAAAATTGATCAATAGATCAGATGTAATTTTTTTATTTTAAAAAGAGGGAAATATATATATTTTTAAATAATTTGAATTATGAAATGATGCTTCAAGATGCCCCAAGGCATGGAGGAATAACCTCAGAAAGAGTATTCTTATGATAAAACACACATACATACATATATGGACAATAGCGTGGGGGAAGATTTAAGAAACCCAATCTTGTGAACTCCTCCCCTCCTTTTAATCTGGCAATTAGCGATATGATAGCAACCAAAACAATCCCTCGATCCAGCCATATTTGAGGAGCAGTAGCATGACAACCGATAGAATAACCTGTCATTTCACTGGAAATTGAAAGGCAGGGCTACTTAATTCTTAACACTATTACAAAATTACATAAAAATTCTGTTTACCGACAAAATTTTCTATTTTTATATTTATTATTAAATGTTGATAGAAAAATTCTTTTGGTGTATACTAAGAAAATAATGAAAGATATTACAATGAAATTTAAAATAGCAAATCATATAATAACATGATATTTTTACTGACATAATAACTGATGAGGTTACTGATAGAAAATTTTTGTCACTAATACCATTAGTAATATTTAATTTATAAATTGACAATCAACCCTCATCTCCCCCTCCTTTATTTTCTATTTTTCCTTATGCATTTTTTTTTCTGCAACAAATAGCCATCCCCTCCTTCTAATCTCAACACAATTCAACCTCCCACAACAAATCATGCCACCACAATACTCAGATTGTCAGCATTCGTGCTCTGATTTAAATTTTATTAAGAATTCTCCATTTTAAGTAAGCAAATTTACCCTTTTTTATTTGACCTCAATTTTAAAATGTTGATTTTTTTGCATATTTTTTATAGTATCTGTATTGAATTTATGTAGATAATTGATAATGAGTTAAGAGTACTATTAAAATAAATTGAATAAGTTTGAGCTAAATCAATATTTTTACAAATTATTTAGTTAACATAGTTAATTAATACATATTGTTATCATTATTTTATATAGGTTTGATATAAGTAATGAATGATCGTTCATAAATGTATAGAGATTCACCCAAAGAGTTATGGAAGATGAATTATTGTAATGAGGTTCAAGGTTTTATTAATTATGCACCATTTAATCTGAAAAATATTATTGGAGGGGGTATTAGATTTCTATGCAAGAGGTGTAAAAATAAAAAGTTCCTCGATCTAGATGTTGTAACGATGCATCTTCTACAAAAAGGGTTCATGGAGAAATACATGTGTTGGTATGCACACAGAGAACCATATGTTCCTCACGATACCATGGTAGAAAGGATGGTTAGGTCAACTTCTAGTTCTAGCAATATGGATGGAGTTGTAGATGACAATAGTAATCGTTATATGAATATGATTTAGAAGTCATAAGAATGAATCAGGGTCATGTCAGTCAATTTCCAATCATAGATGAAGAACCTAATGCAGATGTGCCGGGTTTTTTTATCTTCTGAAAGATTCAGACAAACCATTATAGGAAGATTGCACAAATTACAATAAATTATTGGTCATTGCACAGGTGTTCAACATCAAGTGAGATCATGGGTTGAGTGAGGCCAATTATGATATAATTGTCGAATGGACGAGAAACATTTTGTCTGAAGGGAATAGGTTGAAAGAAAACTTTTATGTTGCTAAGTCCATGATGAAACCCCTTGGTCTAGGATACCAGAAAATTGACATGTGTCCAATCTTTTACATGTTGTACTATATTAAAAATGCAAAGTTGATCGAGTGCAGAACATGTGGGCATTCTCGTTATAAACTCATGACTGGCAGAGGAAGAACTCTTGTCACACATAGAAAACTTAGATACTTCCAAATGACACCTAGATTGCACAAGTTATTCATGTCACTAAAGACTGCTAAGCACATGACATGACACCAATCACATGATGCGATGAATGGAGTAATTGTGCTTCCTTTTGTTGGTGAAACCTGGAAACACTTTAATAGTATGCATCCTTAGTTTTCAGTGGAGACAAAGAACGTGTGTCTTGGGTTATGTATAGACAAATTCAATTTATTCGAGTCATTTACTTCTTCTTATTCTTGTTAGCTGGTGATACTCATGATTTACAACTTACCACTGAGGATTTGTATAAGGTTGGAGTTCATGTTTTTATCTACGGTCATACCCGATCCTAATAGTCCAGGTTGAAATATAGATGTTTATCTTCGACTGTTGATTGATGAGTTGAAACAGTTGTGGTCATCTAAGGCTTTGAGTTATAATGTATCGAGGAAGCAAAATTTTCTAATGATGACAACTTTGATGTGGACTATCAATGATTTTTCAGGTTTATAGAATGGTTTCTTGTTGGAGCATGCATGGAAAATTAACATTTCCATACTTTATGAAAAATAACAAGGTATTCACACTAATAAACGACGGTAAAACATCTTTTTTTTACTGCCATCGATAGTTCTTGCCAACAAATCACAAGTTTAGAAAGGACTTCTTTGTTGACAAAGTTGAAAGGAATGTTGTAATGCCATTTCTTTCAGGTGAAGAATTGTATAATATGGTGTCGAAGCACGATGATATTGTGTTTGGTTTTCAATTTGGTAAGTAAAAGTTTTCTAGTTTTGATTTGACCCATAGTTAGGTAAATCAAAGTATATTCTAGGAGCTTTCTTATTGGAAGACCAATCTCCTCTGCCATAACCTTAATGTCATGCATATAGAAAAAAACGTGTTTGAAAACATTTTCAACATAGTTATAGACGTGAAGGGGAAGACAAAGGACAACATCAAGGCTAAAATGGATATAACTTTGTTTTGTCATCATAAAAATATTGAGTTGGTATATATTGGGTCATAGGTCGCAAAGCTTAAAACCAGTCTCGCCTTAGACAAGAGCACAATTACTTGTCTATTAATAGCTTAAAAGTCTGTGTTTCCCTGATGGACATGCCTCAAATATATCAAGGTTGGTGAATTTAGAGGATTGCAGATTGCATGGAATGAAGAGCCATGACTGCCACGTGTTTATGCAAACATTCATTCCATTAGCTTACTTGGATTTATTGCCAAAGGGGATATGAGATGCACTCATGAACATCAATCACTTCTTTAGAGATATATATGCTCCTAAAAATTATAGACACAACATTTATCTCGTACCAAAAAATGATATGAGGGGAAGATATTTGTCACAAATAAAATTCAGACAAGCATATAATTATGTGTCATTTATTTGCGATGAACTAATGCCTTTTATTCAGCAAGTATACTACTTAACATGTCATTAGTTTCAAATAATTTATCTCTTATAATATCATAAATGATACATTGTTGAATTCCTCGCATACAACATCGTTAATATTTACTATCGTAAAACTCATAGTTGACTGAATCCTAAATCTTTCAATTGCAAAATAAATAATTTTTCATGTGGTTCGGAACACATGTAAGTACTGTTTAATTATTCTTATCACTCAGGATACTTAATTTCATTACACATTTCTCGTTAACTGTTTATGGTTGTATTCCATGTATCAAGTTTATTAATCAGGAGTGAATGCTAGTATTACTTTGTCTTTACTAAGCCTACGTCCTAAAAGAAAGGTGAAGTGCTACAATGGGTATTTCATCCATGAACATGTGTTTCATATTGAAGAATATAGGTAGGGCAAAAAGATATATAACAAATGTGTTTTTGTTAAGGGATCGACTTCTAATGAGTTTAAAGTTGACTACTATGAGAAGTTAAAAGAGGTCATTGAATTGTAATATCATAGCGAGCATAATAGTATTTTTATTCAAATGTTATTGGTATGAAACCATTGACAGAGGAATCATAGTGTATCTCTATCATAGTTTGTTCAAAATTAATTCAAATGCTAGAGTCCCACAATGTTGATAATGTCTTTGTTTTCATCAAGCAATGCCAGCAAGTTTATTATACATGCAGTCCTTCCTTTAGAAAGGATTGTTCAAGAGCTTGTTGAATATCCGTGATATAAACCAAACCCAATAGTCGTGTCGAGGTTGTTTAAGATGGAAACAATGAATTAAGTATGGAAGATGACATCTTTCAACTTAGTCAATTAGTTGATCTATATCGAGTTGCTCTGCCTAATGACTTGGAAGAAAATTCAAATTCTTGCATCGCTGAGATTATTTTTATTGATGTTAATGTTAAGAAGTTGAATGATGTTTTGAGCTCTAGCAGACATACACAAGTCGATGAAGATGATAATGATGAAATCAACATACATGATTATGATGGAGATGAGGATGAGTCAATTGATGAAGAAGAAGAGAATTCTGATAAATTTGCACAACATGAATGTGTAATGCCATAAACAATAATGTAATATATATGGATGAAATTCACTTTAATGTAATGACAATGATGTTAATTTATTATTGAATGACAAAGAAATATTTATTTTATTATTGTGATGTGAACTGGTGTTATTTGTTGTGTGTGCAACTATGAATTTAAGTATTTACAGGAATGATAAATAGAGAATACAAATACAATTTGACATCAGAAATTGTTTTACACCAACAGAAATACCGACAAATTATACATTACATATGGGTATGCCAACGAAATGTATCCGTCGGTATATTCCAAAGACCATTGAAATTGTTCCCCTTCACCCTAACACTGTTGAAGGTGTTCATTACGTACGGGTACACCAACAAAATGTATCCGTCGGCATATTCCAAAGACCATGGAAACTGTTCCCCTTCACTTTAACATTGTTCATAGTGTTCATTACATACGGGTATACCAACGAAATGTGTCTGTCAGTATATTCTAGAGACCATGAGAATTGTGCCCCTTCACCATGGCACTATTCCCAGTGTTCATTACATACATGCATATCAACAAAATATGTCCATCGGTATATTCTAGAGACCATGAGAACTGTGGCCTTCCACCCTGACACTATTCATGGTGTTTATTACATACAGGTATATCGATAAAATGAGCCCATCAATATATTCCAAAGACCATGAGAACTGTGCCCCTTCACCCTGAAACTATTCACGGTGTTCATTACATCGGGTATATCGATAGAATATGTCCGTCGGTATATTTCAGAGACATGGAAATTGTGCCCCTTTACCCTAACGTTGTTCATGATGTTCATTACATATAGGTATACTAATGAAATGTGTCCTTCGATATATTCCACAGACCATGGGAACTGTACCCTTTCATCCTGACACTATTCATGATGTTCATTACATACAGGTAGACCGACAGGATGTATCCGTTAGTATATTTCAGAGACCATGAGAACTGTTTACTTTTTCATGCGGTGATAATTAATGATTTTTTGACAGTTCACTTTTTCTCTATAACGGAATCAATAATAAAATGAAAAGCCATCGGTAATATTTGGAAGGGCTTTCTGAAAATTTTCGTGTAAGTTGAAAATTTCCATTTGAATTTATAGACGAAATAACAGACAAAAATATTAAAAATATTAATATTTAATTACTCATCGGTAATTCTATCAGTAAAAAGTAAAATAAAAGACCAGAATCATTACAGATTAGGGCTTTATCTTATTCTCTCACACACCTGTTTCTCTCCTTTTGTCTTCTCTTCTCTCTCTCATTCTCACCCAAGTTCAAGCATTTTTTTCTCTTCTCATCTAAAGGTATGTTGTTTTTCTTTATTTTTCTTTTTTTTTGGGTTATTAACAACATATTTTTTTTCTTTTTTGTTTTTATATTAAGAGTAGAAATAAAGCACACCATTAAGGTAAGAATTTTTCATTCCTTTTTCATATTTTGTTTTGTTTTTTTTGCATCATTTTTGTTTTTTTGCCATTATTTTTGTTCAAATTTCTATTTTTAATCATTTTATGAATTAATAAATGGCATGAATTTTAGTTATTGAAATAATTTTTACATTATTTTGTTGAAGTTTTGAATTTTTTTTTTGTTTTTTTTTGTAAATTTATGATTAAAAATATTATCAAGTAGAAAATAAAAATTTTCTATGAAATTGAATCATGCTAAATTGTTACATGAAATTGAATAAAATCAATTGGTTTGTGCATATATGTTGTGTATTTGCAGGTTTAAAAATTTAGGTAGGCTCTCGTATAAGGGAGATGCTGCCGATTGTTTTTTTTAAAAAATAGGAATTGTTTAATTTTTTTTATTTGTTAATTTGTGTAGATGTCTAAGGGAAAGTTTATTGCACGTCACAATGACAAGATCACTGCTAGTTCTTCTAGCAACGATGCTACTGACCACGAGTCATTAGGTGCCGACCAAGAACAGACACCTAAGTCACATGCATTGACTCACGACTCGGGCTCATCAAATGTGATGCTGCAACATCAGGGGGGTCCTTTCACAATGATATCCATTTACTCACAAGTACGAGGTCTAGTGGAAGGATGACATTTCAATGTAGGTTTGTTTTGCTTTCATAATGACATGTTTAATCATTTTTGAAAAAATAATATCATTTAACGAATGCAATTTCAGGTTTACTAACATTGATGTTGCTAGAACAATAACTTCGGCCTTTAAATCTTCAATGAAAATTCCATTATTTCAATGAAACCAGGTTTTCAAACATCCTGAATAGAAACTGGAGGTCGATGCATGGTTTTCAAGGTTCAAAGTTAGTATTAACTTAAATATTTTTTATGTTAATTTGGACCGTATATTGAAATTACTGAAATTTTCCTTTTATAAATTTTTAATTCAAGAGAAAATTTTAATGGGAGAGATATGATGATAATGTTGCGAGGAAGGTTTGAGAGAATTATGCTGCAATTAGGTAAGATCGAATTCAAGATAATTTTTTTATTCTAAATATTAAAATTTTCATTTTCATGTACTAATAGATAATTAATTTATACCATATAGGTTGCGTGATGTTTGTTATAAGACGCAAAAGAAAGCCAAAAAATATACGAAAGAAAGAGAGCTTCCAGGCTGAAATGATGTAGCGGTTTGGAAGGATTTCAGACCACTGTACGTCTCAAAAGCTATATGAGCGGAATACATTCAACACATGATGTCCGCGCATTTCACTCGACGATCACAGTCTAGTATGAATAATTAGAACTGGCGTGTTCACGATTCTATTACCATGCACACCGGTAACTTCGTTCTGTTCGTTTCACATGCGAAGCGGATGATAAGATTTTTTTATTACATCCATTTTTATTAGTTGTTTTTTATAAATATATTTAACCGACAATAATTTCTTATTGTAGCCTACAATTCTTGGACCCGAGCCAAGCCCGATGGAACTTTTTGTTGAAACGCATATGCAAAGTGAAAACTGCTAAAAAGGGGTGCAACAGTTCGTTAATAGCCGAACTCAACACTTTATGGTATGTTGGTTTTCAATCATTTTTTCTTAAGTTATTATTTCCTTGAATTTGAAGAATTTATTTTTTCTTTTTAGGATACATATAACAATTGGTTGAAAGAGAGATACGGGACAATCCTTTGTCCCATCCGAATATTGATCCAGATTTGTGATTGGAGGTACGATCGTCAGGTAGGCCTGATAAAAAGCAAGTGTATATACTCTTTAACATTACAACCAAGAACTTGCAGATGACCCGTAGTACTTCGATTGTTGGATGCTCGCAATAGTTTCCAAGCATTCAAACTCCAGAGTTCGCGGTGATGGTAGACCAACGGGTACAAGATCAGACGACCCATCTTAATGATAAATATGAATGATTTACTGTTGATTATAAAGAACTCTGCCAATTTGTAATGGAGATGAGATCACAAATGAATGGTTCATGTGCACCCCTTAATTGGCCCCACAGTCCCCGCGATGACTAACCTTCTCCTCCTCCTCTAACGTCACCTTTATTTTAGATTAATTGTATTTGAATGTACAAATGTTTAAATTTATAATAAATATTTGATTTTTATACTAATTTATTTGATTTTAATTATTTTTCTACTTCTATTCAATATTTTTTTAAAATTATTTTTAAAATATTATTGATGAGGTTACCGACGAAACAACTCTATCGGTATATCCTAGAGAGAGTTGGAAAAGAATTAGTGCAAATGCTACTATTACTGATGAGGTTACCGACGCAACTAGACTATCGGTATATTTCAGAGAGTTGGAAAAGAATTATTGCAAATACCACTGCTACTGTTAACTCAATGACAGAATAAAGCCGGTTAATTTTCTTTTTTGACGCGCTTTGTATATCTGTAAATCCATCGATATATTTATTATCGACAGACTCACCAATAATCTATAAATTACTGATAAAAGTTTTACATATCAACAGACTACTAGTGTAAATACCAATATAAATTTTTATTGATAAATCTATTAAATCTATTAGTGTAACATTTCAGATATTTTTTTTTTAATGGGAACATTTCTGATATGGAGTTGAAGGTTACCACTTTTTCACTAGTTTGGCAGTTTTCAAAGTAGTAGTTTATTGATGACGATTTCACGCGTATGTTATTCTTTAAATAATACTCCTGATTGTGGAGAAAAGGAAATTGTTTTTGACTGGGGCTATGGGGATTTGACAAATCCAACGACCGAGAAAAATCAAATGGACTATAATAAGGAGCACGAAACCAATTTCTCATGGATAAAAACAATGTTCAGGTGATGTACTCATAAAAATTTTGAGATTAAAAAATATGTTTTCCCTATTATTTCAAGTTCAAACTCTATGGTTACTAATATAATAATTACTAAATATTTATATAATCGTTAATTTCAGGACCCGTAAAATTAATTAAGATATACACAAGTTAACTCAAACATCCATATTAATAAAACAAAAAAAATGATCGGTAGGGAATTGATCCTGCTAACAACAAAATGTGTATATATATATATATATATATATATATATATATATATATATATATATATATATAAATATAAACACACACACCCTCCTACGTATTTCCCAAGAGAAAAAATCTCCTGACTACCATTTTAAAATAATAAAGATATATATAACAGGAGAGAGGCATGCGATGAAAAAAATAAAATAAAACTGTGTCTATCAATAGTGTATAAAATATTTCCACTAACTAATAATAATGTCAGTGAAAGCTATTGTTCAAAGTGCATGTCATCCATAGCCTATTCTCCATTGGAGGCTCGTGTTAGAATCACTTAACAAGGAAGTCAAACTTCTTAAAAATAATGTCATTTTAAAAAATAATAATAATAATTTGGAGGAAAGTCTTAAGAAATTGATAAATTTCCCTGCTTGAGAATTTTTAAGAACTTGAGAATAAAATTGATACAAAAATTATTTGAGGGCAAAATCGAAAATACTTATATAGTTGGGTGGTGTTTTTAAGGTTTGCCCTTTCTTTTCTTTATTCCTTTTTTTTTCTATATTTAGTCCATTTTTTAAGAATTTAAATGAATTTAGCACTTTTTTATTCTTAAAAGTTCAACTATCTTTATGTAATTACAACTAAAAAAACTATACATACATACATACATATATATTAACAAACTACATAACATGCGGCGATGACTTCCCATTCACATCCCTTGTTTTTTTTCTCTTTATCAGTATATAAATTCTTCCTGTTTTTCTCCTCATCAATATTTAATATTCTAAACTTACCCTTAAATAAAATATAAACAACAAGAAAAAGAGAATTAAGGAAACAGACAAGCTGAGAGGATCTATTTCTTAGAAGGCAACACATAAACCAAGGCCAGGCAGACCT
>Ga0325410_1006785_pt1 | contig 12561 bp, 7 predicted proteins | sample PopdelMetagenome_16_FD_206182 | JGI IMG/M metagenome (GOLD analysis project Ga0325410, IMG submission 206182) | Populus deltoides microbial communities from Bellville, Georgia, United States - Xylem-PdIQD-R3 | ecosystem: Host-associated > Plants > Phyllosphere > Stem > Wood/Secondary xylem... | reverse complement strand
CAATGTGATCTAAGCAAGATATGAGTTGTTTTAATATGCTAGAGCTTGACTATATAATTTTATGGTAATGGTCATAACTTTCAAAATGACCATTTGGACAAACTGGAATTTTGCTAAAACATTCTCAATGCTTTGTTTTCCATATGGTTAAAATCTCATAGCAATTAGACATAAAAAAAGCCTTCCAATAAGACTCGAAAATGATTTTTGGGGAATATACAGATTGAGCTTTTATTTATATAAGACTTGAGCTTTGTATTTTATTTTACCCATACTTTTAAGTTAATTAGTTATTTGTGCTTAATTTTCATCTTATAGTTAGTTAGGGTTTATTTTTGTTTAATTCAAACATATAAATAATTTTTATTTTTTGGGTGTGAAAAACAAATTGAATTTTGAATTAAAAACTTATGTGAGCACTTTTGCTTTTAGTTTTTCATTTAAGTTTTTTAGAGCTTATCAATGAAATCATCTTTATGGTGTTCTAACCATATACCTTTGATTCTTGATTCAAGTAATCAACAGGTCAGGTTTTTATAATCTAGTTTTAGTTTTCTCAGTAAGTATTCCAATTTTTTATTGTGTGTTATAGGGTTTTGCCCTCTTGGTTTGGATCACTCGGCCATTAATCCCTTATTCAACTACATATCTTTTTTTATCCCTTGCATAACCATACACTGGTGCCACTTACAAACCATCACCACTAACCGCTACCATATGACCATCTCATATACCATAAACCTAGCAACACCCATGAACCAAACCTTCAACATCCATCCCTTTCTCATGTTAATCTCCCCTTCCTCTCACTCAACCATATCAACACTATCACACAATAACAATCACTATTGAACTGCCACCACACAACCATTTCTTCTGTTATAAACCTAACAACACCTATAAACCAAACCTTACTAATCTTTTATTCTCTTTTCTAACAATATCATCTTTTCCTCGTACAACCACACACTAGCACCACCACACAACTCATTATTGCTAGCCTCTTCATCATCACCACTCTCTCCTGTCAAAACATTACACCATTAAACTAACTTGCATTTAAAACCAAAAAAACAAATATCCATTAACCTGAACCACACAAACATCAGCATTCCATATAAATAGCAGTATGACCATCTACCTTTTCTCTTGCTAAGAAATAGCAGCAACACAAAAGATTGTGGGTTATGTTAATTAGTAAGATTTTGAGAGGGAAAGGGGGGAATGATTTTTGTTGAATAAAGAGAAGAGAGATATGAACTATTAATATACATGGATATTTTTTTTTTATTAAAATTTAAAAAATTATTATTGACTCGGTATGTAAAGTGTAGTTTTTTAAAGTATGGAGATAAAGTGTTACTGCACTCCAAACACAAGAGGTTTAATGTAATTTCATCAAATTAATTTAATGCATCATAATACAAAACAATAAAATAAAACCATTTACCTCTTAAATCAAAGTATTCAAAATTAAAATTTTAATAGTTTTAAACATATAGGCATTGTTAAACATTTCTTGTATAAAAAAACCAATTAATAATTCAATAATTTTTTATGGGCATATTTTAAATCTTAAATCTAGGAGATATAATTCCCCACACTTCATATATTATAAATGTTGACCTTCAAACTTGGAGGGTTTTATTTTTTTATCCTTTTTATAAAGTCATTTAAAAAGTAGAATTTTAAACATGTGATGGTCATAAAATATACATTAGAACTTATATTGAACTTAAAACCCCATGAATATGAATAGGAAGATTAATGAAATGGATCTTAATATATTTCTGATTTGACCTTATATAATTAAATTGGTTTTTTAAAATATATTAAATAGAATAGAGAAAATATAATACCCATTTATTAAATAGAGAAAATATAAATTTATCTTAATTTAGTCTAACAATAATTCGATTCGGTTAAAATTAATACTAATAGTATTTTAATAAGTACAATGTTTTAAATCTATGAGAAAAAACATAAATGTATGATTAGGTTGAGGTTTATGGTTTATTTATACTAATTCTAAATAATATTTTTCTCCCAAAGATTGCAGCTACTTTTCTAAGTAATCTATGCAGTCTTTTAATTTCTAAAATCAATTATTTTACAAACTAATATGAAGAGAAAAACTAATCAATTAAACAAAATATTGCATTATTGGTTTGGTATTTTATTTTTTTAAAAAAATTATTTAAAATTAAATATATTTAAGTTTGTGTGTGTGTTAGAATTCATTTGAATGTAGTGAATTTTATATATTTTGAAATATTAAATAATAAATCCAACGAAATCTTTGAATTTAATATAGAATTGTTAGGATTTGAATATAAATTGATATTTAAAAATTCAATTTGAATTCTTACAATCATATTTGCTCTCATCCATTTTATTAAATAAATATAACCTAAATATACTATGATTAAGACCAAGACCAATTGTTTAAGGTTACTTTTAAAATCAAAATAAACATTATTCAATAAGTGTAAATCAACACAAGTAATAATTCAATGGAGTCTTTGTACAAACTTGCTTATGTGTTTACATGCTTACATGAGTGTAGATATATAGAGATAATATATTTACATGCAAAGCTATCTTGGTATACCTTGAAATCATTATTAATAGCTAGTCAATTAAATAACATCAAGGGATTTACACGGTGGTTAATGAGATTTGCTCTCTTTTCTTGAATTCAAACTTTATAGTCAATATTCATAAAAAAATAATAATATTTTCTTTGAATATTTTAAATTGATACAAAGATGCATCATTAAAATTGATATAGAGGTACATCATTAAACACATTAATAGATAAGATTTAGTATTGATTAAAGTGTAAGATGTTTTAAGTATACAACTTAATGTTAAATAGAAAAAAGTTCTAATTACTTGTATGTTTAATTTTAATGAGTACTATTTTGATATATGTGCGTCACATTAAATAATGAATTTGCATATTCTTTAAATTGACCAAGCTTATTTAGTAGTGTAGTTGATGATGATTTTTTATTTTAAAAAAATAAATTTAATGTTTTTTAAAAAAATATTAAAAAAAAACTTTAAGAAGTAAAAAAAAAATTAATGTCAAACGGTGTCTAACAATGTACTCATATGAGAAAAAAAACTAAAGATAATTCTATAATCAAACACAATCAATGATTTGTACCCAAGAGCAATAACAACTTATATTAAGGTTATTTGTCGTTGGTCATTAATTGCATTCGGTCACTAAAACATAGATTTTAGAAATTAGCTTATTTTATAATAATCACTAATAAAACAAATTAGCTTAGGTGGAGTCTCTAGCATAATGTTAATTGCATAGATTGATAACTTTTGATAGTCTACTGATGAATATATGAAATATTTTATCTTATTTTAATATAAAATAAGGATTTTCATTTAGTAGGTGAAATAAATGCCAAACAATATAGGAGAACATGTTTTGTTCAAGCATAATATATCTATTAATTTTAATTTTTTTTTTTATAAATGACATTGATTTCATTGATTATATAAATAAATAAAACCAGTGTCCCAATTTTTATGACACAATAATATTAAAAACTATGAAGTGAATTACAACTTGATATATTAAAAAATGGGATAAAACCTTTTTATAATAATGATGAATAATTACCTTCTATGAAGTAAATGGCCTCTCCATGAATGTTAATAAAATCATATTGAACCTATCTAATGAGGACAATCCAAGTTGAGACTTTTTTGCACATCATGCACACAATAAAGCTTAGCAGCACAATAAATGAGTGAAGGAATGGGCTATATTATTAGATTTATTATTGATGGAAGTTCTCAACTATCTAAAATTATTAAAGAGTATAAATCTTTTTCAACCAACATGAAACATCGACCACAATAAAGCCTTATTCCAAGGATCATAACAAAGTAGATTTAACATCTAGATAAAACAAAACAAAGAAACAAGATTAAAAAAATTAAAAGAGTAAAGCAATGGAGATGAAAGGGTTGTTGTCGGTAAAAAAATCACTAATAATAGATTTTTTTTTGTTTTCTAGAAACACTCACCATTTTAATCTTTTACGAGGTGTCAAGGAGATATAAGAAATAAATAAAATTAAAATTAAGGTTATGTTTGTGATATAATTTTTGTATATTAATTTAATTTTTTTATTTTTTTTCCAAAAAATAAATTATAAACATGTTTGGTGAACTTACTTTTACAACATCTAGTTGAAGTTCAGTAGTCAATAATTTATCAATACATGTCCTCCACCTCCATGGAGGTGTTTCTAATTTTTGTACCCACCTTCATTGTACCATTTATAATTTCATCGGAGAGTTTATAATAGCAATGGTTTTTGCAGTAATTCTTCTCCAATTCTTTAGAATATACCAACAAACATGGTTCGTCGGTAACCCTATCTTAATATTTAAAATGTTTTTTTAAAAAAAATATATTGACCAGAAGTAGTAAAATAATTAAAATATATAAAAAATTAAATATATAAAAAGAAATTAAAATAATATAAAACTTAAATATTTATTATAAATTTAAACATTTGTACGTTGAAATACAATAAATCTAAAATAGAGGTAGAGTTAGAGGAGGAGGAGGAGGTTGGTTATTGCCGAGACTATGGAGTTAATAAGGAGGAGCACATGGACCATTTATGTGTGATCTCATCTCCATTACCACTCGATGGAGTTCTTTATATTCCATAATGAGTCATTTATATTTTTCTTTGAGATGGGTCATTCGATGATATACTCGCTGGTCTAACATCACCTCAAACTCTGGAATTTGAGTGCTTGGGACCAATTACAAGCATCCAATGGTCAAAATATTATGGGTCGTCTGCAAGTTCTTGACCGTATTGTTAGAGAGTCTGAACACCCGATTTCCATCGGGCCCACCAGATGATCTGCCTCCAACCACAAATCTAGATTGAGATTTGGATGTATCAAAGGATCATCTCTGTATCTCTCCTTCAAGCAGTTGTTATATGTATCCTAGAAAGAAAAAATAAATTCATCAAATTACAGGAAAATATAACTTAATAAAACTAATGGTTGAAAACCAACATATCACAAAGTGCTGAGCTCAACAATCCACAAACTGTTGCATCATTTTTTGGCGATAATCACTCCACAAATGAGTTTCAACAAAGAGCTCCATCGGGGTTGGCTTGTGTCCAACCATAGCTTGAAAGATAAAAATGTTATCAGTTAAATATATTTATAAAAAATAACAAATGAAAAAGGAAGAAATAAAAAATCTTATCATTCGCTTCACATGCGAAACAAACAAAACGAAGTCACCGGTATGGGTGGTAACGGAACTGTGAATAGGTCGGTTCCAGTTCTTCGCTCCATACTGTAACCGTCATGTGAATAGCACGAACATCATGTGTTGAATGTACTTTTCTCATACAATTTCCAAGATATATGACGGCTTGAAATCCTTCCGAATTTCCATGTCTTTCTAGGTTGGAAGCTCGCTTTCTCTCGCATATTTTTTTTTTGCTTTTTTTGGCCTCGTACCAAAAATCATGCAATCTATATGTTACCAATAAATTATCTGTTAGTAAATAAAAAATAAAATTTTGATATTTGAAATAAAAGAAATTATCCTGATTTCGATCTTACCACGTGATTCTCCCAAAACCTCTTGTCAACATTATCATCCGCTCTCTCCCATTCAAATTTTCCCTTGCAGTAAAAATTATATAAGGTAAATTTAAGTAATTTCAATAAACTAACCAAATTAACATAATAAAAAAATATATTTAAGTTAATACTAACCTTAAACCTTGAAAACCATGCATCGACATATGGTTTCCATTCAAGATGTTTGGAAACCTAACTCTATTGAAACAATAGAATTTCCATCAATAATTTATAGTCTAAAGTTATTGTTATGGTTGCCTCAATGTTTATAAATTTAAAATTGCATTTGTTAAATAAGATTATTTTTAAAAAAATTATTAATCATGTTGTTGTGAAAGCGATTCAAACTTACATTGAAAGGTAGTCCTTCAACTAGATCTCTTACTTGCGGGTAAATGGATCCCGTTGTGATGGGACCCGCCTCAACATTGCAGCATTGCACTCGACGACCTCGCATCATATGTCGATGGATGTCCTTTAGGTGCCTGTTCTTGGTCGGTACCTAATGAATCATGGTCGTCAGTATCGCTGCTAGAAGAACTAGCAACGATCTTATCCTCATGAGGTACAATAGATGTTTTTCTAGGCATCTACACAAATTAACAGAAAAATATTAAACTATTTTTAATTTTTTTAAAAATTAGCAGCACCTCCCCTATACAGGATTTTCCTAAAAATTTTAAACCTACAAATACATAATATATATGCCATAAACCAGTTGATTTCATTCAATTTCTTCCAATAAATTAGAATAATTCAATTTTGCACAAAATTCACATCTTCCAAGTGGTAATATATTTAATCCTAAATTTACAAGAATCTAATCTAAATTAAAAAAAAAATTAAAATTAATCCTACACATTTAATTGAAATTAAACAACGAAATTTGAAAAAATAACTAAAATTCAACAAAATAATGAAAAACATATTTCAATAACAACTAAAATTCAACATAATTATTTATAAGTGAAAAAATTTGTGATCCTAAATTTACAAAAAAAATATTCTAAATTAAATAAATACAAAATAATAACTAAAATTCCTCAAAATAATGCAAAAATTATTTCAATAACAACTAATCTTCAACACAACTATTGATTTCAATTAATTATTAAAAACACAAAATTGAACAAAAATAATAACCTAAAAAATAATTCAAAACAAAACACAAATAAAGAAGAAGGAATGAAAAATTCTTACCATAATGACATGCTTTGTTTCGGCTAAGAATTAAAAAAAAACAAAATAAATAAAAAATATTGTTAAAATAACCAAAAAATAAGAAAAATAAAGATAAACAACATACCTTAAGATGAGAAGAGAAGATAATGCTTGATTTCGGCTTATTAATAGTTAAGAGTTGAGAGAGAGAAGAGCAAATAATTTAATAGAGGATAAGAGAGAGCAAGAAAGGAGAAGAATGAAGAAGATGAAGCCATGTTTACTGTGCACATGGTCTTTTATATTAGGTTTATATTGATAGAATATTAAATATTAATATCTTTAAATTTTTTATCGATGCTTTCATCGGTGAAGTCAAGTTGGTAAAAGAGTAACAAGTCAACAGTAAAAAAGAGCATTAATTATCATTTCCTTGGAATACCTATTTCGTTAGTGATTCTGTCAGGAAAAGTGTACCCCAATAAAAAAAAAAAAAGCATTAATCGTTAGAGAGTTGGAGTTCCCATTCCATCAATGATTTTATTGGTAAAAAAAAAAAAATTATTGGTCACTAAATATTTCTAGAGAGAAGGGGAAAAATTATCATCACCACTGGAATATACCTTTTCATCGGTAGATCTATGTGTAATTGACATCATGAATAATGATAGGGAGAAGGGGAATAGTTCGCATTGCCACTAGAATATACTAACAGAAACATTTCATGGTATACCCGTTTGTAATTGACACCATGAATAATGTTAGGGAGAAGGGAACAGTTCTCATCGTCAATGGAATATACCGACAGAAATATTTCATCGGTATATCCATGTGTAGTTAACACCATTAGCAGTGTCAGGGAAAAGGAGAACAACTCTCATTGCCACTGGAATATATGATTTGACTGTGTTCTTTATTTATCCATCCTGCAAATACTTAAATTCACATAACAACACAATAACACCAATTCACATCACAACAATAAAAAAATATTTACTTGTCATTTAATAATAAATTAACATCATTGCTATTACATTCAAGTGAATCTCGTCCATAAATATTACATTATAGTTTATGGCATTACAAATTCGTGTTGTGCAAATTAATCAGAATTGTCTTCTTCTTCGTCAATTGACTTATCCTCATCACCATCGCAATTTTCTACGTTGATTTCGTCACTATCATCATCTTGATCGACTTGTGTGTGTCCACTGGAGCTCAAAACATCATTTAACTCCTTAATGTCAATATCAATAAAAATATTCTTGGTGATACAAAAATTTAAATTTTCTTCCATGTCATTAGATAGTGCAATTCGATATGGATCAACTAACTCACCAAGTTGAAAGATAACATATCCTATAGTTAATTCATCGTTCCCATCCTGAACAACCTTGACACGACCCCTGGTTTTGGTTTTCTTTACATATAACCAATCAACTTTAGAACGATTATTTCTAAAGGAAGGAGTGTATATGTAATAAAATTTCTAGCATTGCTTAACGAAAACAAAGAAATCATCAACGTTGTGGAGTCTAGCCTTTGAATTAATTTCGACCAAACCATGATGAAGATCTACTCTGATTAATCTGTTAGTGGTGTCATACCAATAGCATGTGAATAAAAATACTTTAATCTGCTCGCTATGATATTACAATTCAATGACCTCTTCTAACTTCTCATGGTAGTCAACTTCAAACTCATTAGAAGTCGATCCCTTAACACAAACCATATTGTTATATGTTTTTCTACTATGCCTATATTCTTCAGTATGAAACACATACTCATTGATGAAACTTAGTAAAGACAAAGTAACACTAACATTCATTCCCAATTGATAAACCTGATATATAAAGTACAACCATGAACAATTAACAAGAAATGTGTAATGAAATTAAGTATCCCAAGAGATAAGAATAATTAAACAGTTATTACATGCGTTTTGAATCACGTGGAAAATTGTTTATCCTGTAATCGAAAGATTTAGGATTTAGTCAGCTGTGAGTCTTGGGACAGTAAATATTGATGATGTGTCCTACGAGGAATTCAATAATGTATCAATTTATGATATTATAAAAGATAAATTGTTAAAAAATAATGACATGTTAAGTAGTATACTTACTAAATAAAATATATCAGTTCATCGCAATTAAATATCACATAATTCAAACCATTTCATAAGCAAGAAAATTATTGTGTTTCCTCGATACATCATTAGCAAAGCCCCAGATTCCTACAATTGCTTCAACTCATTAATTAACAGTTGAAGACAAACATCTATATTTCGACCCGGACTATTAGGACTGGGTAAGACCGTAGATAAAAACATGAACTCTGGCCTCATATACATCCCTAGTGGCAAGTTATAAACCATTAGTATATAACCCAAGACGCACGTTCCTTGATTCCACTCAAAATTAAGGATGCACACTATTAAAGTGTTTCTAAGCTTCACTCATCAAAAGGGTGCACCATCACTTCATCCACCATATCATGAGATTGATGTCATGTCATGTGCTCAACAGTCTTTGATGACATGAATAACCTTTGCAGTCTGGACTTTTTTTATGTGCGACAAGTGTCCTTCACCTGCCAGTTCTGGTTTTATAATGAGAATGCCCGTATGGTTTGCACTTGGTCAACTTTGTATTTTCACGGTAGTACAACATGCAGAAGTTTGGACACATGTCAATTTTCTGGTATCCTAGATCAGGAGGTTTCATCATGGACTTAGCAGCATAAAAGTTCTCTTTCCGTCTGTTCCCTTCAGGTAAAATGCTTCCTGTTCATTCGATGACATAACCTTGATACATTCTCATTGCATCCATAACCATATTTCTATAAGTATGAAAATTTTAACTCGGTAATAAAATTGAAAAGGAAATAAAATAGACCCGTTAAATAAACCCTTATTTATTTCATCACAAAATACCTAAGTCAAAAATCAACATAAGTTTCATCAATTTACAAATAAATATAATTTTACAAAATCTAAAACAAACCTTAACATGTACAAATCATAAATCCATACAACAAATTTGTATGAGAAAAAACTATAAATTGAGTAAACACCCAAACAAAATACATATACTACAAAAATTTGCAAAAAAATTAACATTTCAAAATTGTATTAAAATAAAAAAAGGGGGTAGATTTGCTTACTTAAGATGGAGAATCCTCAATAAAATTTGAATTAGAACATGGATGCTGACATACCGAGTGTTGTGTTGGGCAGATTTGTTATAGGAGGTTGAGTTGTGTTAAGATTGAGGAGGGGAGGGGGTGGTTGTTTCTGCCTTTTGTTGTAGAAAAAAAAAATGCATGAGTAAGATAGAAACGGGGGAGAGGAAAGGAGGGTTGCTCGCCAAGTTATAAAGGGTAAAAAGGGTAGATTTGCTTACTTAGGATGGAGAATCCTCAATAAAATTTGAATTAAAACATGGATGCTGACAAATCGAGTGTTGTGTTTGGCAGATTTGTTATAGGAGGTTGAGTTGTGTTGAGATTGAGGAGGGGAGGGGGTGGTTGTTTCTGCTTTTTGTTGTAGAAAAAAATGCATGAGGAGTAAGATAGAAACGGGGGAGGGGAGAGAGGACGGTCAATCACCAGGTTATAAATTAAATATTATCGATGAATTTACCGACAAAATTATTTCATTGGTCATTCTGTCGGTAAAAAGTGTCATGTCACCATATGATTTGCTTTTCTGAATTCCATTGTAATACCATCCATAATTCTGTCGGTATATACCTAGAGATGATTTCCGTTGGTATATTTACGAATGAACTTTTACCATTAAGTTAATTCTGTTGGTAAAGCCGTTGGTAAAAGTTACACGTCATCGTATTTTTCTGAGTTTTTTTATTCCTTCTTTTCCAACTGCAATTCCCTTAGTATATACTGACAAAATATTTTTATTGGTGTTTACTGAGAAATATAGTGATGGAGAAATTTGTCGGTAAAATTACCAACAAAAAGATTTTTATTAGTATTTTTATTTATATTTGTTAAATTTATGGTAGTGAAAAAATATCTATATATAGGCACAAAAATCAGTATCAAAAGGAGTATATATGACGAGCACATCAATTTGAAAGCTCTCTCTATCTCTCTTGTCAGGCAAAAGGCCTAATCATCACTATTTTGGCATGTGGGAATGCATGTTTTGTTGCATTCACGAAGTTTAATTTTTCATGTTGTGACGTAGAGCAAGAAATAATAGAAGAATTCTTGTGTTTATAAATATCAACTAAATTATCTTAAACTAATTTAATTTAAACTTTTAAGTTATTAAAATGCTATTATTTTTTAAACTATGATACTATTTTAAAAAATTAAATTATAAAAACTTAAATAATAACATGAGATCTAAAAATAGTTTCGCATAATTAAATTCTATTTATGAACAAGATTTCTTGCAGAGATGGATGGACAGACTAGAAATGCATGATGCACATGCGTTTTAAATCATTTATTCGAATACATGGATCATGGATGCATGGTGAAGGGCTGCTATCTGATAGGTTTCCATATGCCCCGTAAGATCTTTAGGTCAAAGATTGTCCTTTGAATTTTGTTGTTCTTAACAAAGATTTCCAAAGCAACTAACAGTGCTTAGAACTTGAAAAATAATTTATTACTACTTATTATAATATTCCAGCCATCAAGAAACAGATGAAACGACAAAGAAAACTATACATATCATTCCTTTAAAACTAAAAATATTTTGCTACACTGTAAGGCATTATTAATTAAGAGATTTGTATATAATTATATAGTGTCATGCACATATACAATTATATATAGGCAGACAAGGCCAAACTTCCATGATCGATTCCTCTCGTGTGGGTGGCATGGTGTTGTTTCCTGTAGCTCTGTGTTATGCTTTTAAATGCAAGCAAGCAAGCTGCATGCCTGGAATCTTTTAATTTATGCATTAATAAACATGGATATATATATATATATATATATTTCGAAAGTCTGGAATACGATGTAATCTATATATGGAGGGAGAATTGTTTGCCCTAGCTAGCTGGTAATATATATGAGACTTGGATTTAAGGAGTGATGTCCCGAAGAAGTTAAAATAAAAAACATCGGAAGCATCCTAATTATTACTCCATTGAAATGTCTTGAAAGTTAGATGAGACAATACCGGCCGGCCAGGTAATAATGTTCTAATTTGACTTGGTCTCATTACATGTAGCCTTAGATACGAACAAACAAAATCTCAGGATGAGGAAAGTTCACGCTAATGTCTCTTTCACATTTTAATTTCACAGTATTATTATCATATCCAGGGCAATGCCTTGATCCTTGAAAATTCTTCTAAACCTAAAAGAAAAATCTTATGGATTCTTTGATGATTACCTAATTTTGGCCCCCACGTTACCCCCCTACAATAGCAAACCAGCACAAATTACTACTAATAAAAAGGAAAAAATGGGGTAGACAACAAATTAATTGACCGAACTTGAGTGATCATGGTCATGAACACACATTGGCCCAAGTCCATGAGGTTTGGCCATTGCTATTGACCCACGAGAATGAATCAAATCTTTGGGTGGGATGGAATCATCAAGATGATGATTGTCATTTAAACACAAGAAACACGTAATAAGTGACTTTCTTTTGTTTTTTTCTATTTGTAATGGTCATGAATGGATCCCAGATCCTGTCCTTGAATATCTTTGACAAAACTTGCATGCTGCATATACACAGTGTCTTTTGCCAACCAAACAC
>Ga0325410_1006783_pt1 | contig 12562 bp, 6 predicted proteins | sample PopdelMetagenome_16_FD_206182 | JGI IMG/M metagenome (GOLD analysis project Ga0325410, IMG submission 206182) | Populus deltoides microbial communities from Bellville, Georgia, United States - Xylem-PdIQD-R3 | ecosystem: Host-associated > Plants > Phyllosphere > Stem > Wood/Secondary xylem... | reverse complement strand
TGTTTAGTTTTTTTTTTTTTTTGAAGATTTACCACATTAAGTAAGCAAACCTATCTATTTTTTGTTATAACTCTTTTTAGTTAATTTTTTGGTATTTTCATGTAGTATATGTTGTTTGTTTGTGTGTTTACTTGTTTTATAGTTTTTTCCTATAAAGATTTGTTGTATGAGTGTATGATCTGTACATGTTAGAGTTCATTTGAGATTTTGAAAAATTATATTTATTTGTTATTTGATGAAATTGAGTTAGATTTTATAACTTAATTATTTTATAATTAAAGAAATAATAAGTTATTTAATGGGTATATTTCATATTTTATCAATGTTATTTTTAAGTTGAAAATTTTGATAAATTTGAAAGAGTTTGAATTTTTAGAGAAAACTGATAATGATTAAATGATACTATTAAAATAGATTGAATAAGTTTGAATTAAAATAATGATAACTAATTAGTTGTGTGCCAATAATTTATTTAGTTAATATTATTAATGAATATATATTATCATCAATATTCTATATAGATTTCATATAAGTAATGAATGATCGTTCTTTGATGTACCAAGTTTCACCCGAAGGGTTGTACATGATGGATTATTATGATGGGGTTGAAGGTTTTATTAAGTATGCATTATCTAATCTTAAAAATACCAGTGGATGCAATATTAGATGTCTAAGTAAGAGGTGTAAAAATTAAAAGTTCATTGATCAAGATTTTTTGACGATGCATCTTCTATAAAAAAAGGTTAATGGAAAAATACTTATGTTGATGTGTACATGGAGAACCCTATGTTATTTACGAGATCATGATAGAAATGATGGCTGACTCAAACTCTAGTTTTAGCAAACTGCATGAAGTTGTAGATGATACTAGCAATTCTTATAAGAGTATGATGATAGATGTAATGATAATGAATCAAGGTTGTGGAAGTGAATGTTCAAGTATAGATGAAGAACCAAATGTAGATACAACTAGATTTTTTGAACTTTTAAAAGATTCTAACGAACCATGATAAGATGGATGCATAAATCACAATGAAGTATTGACTATTTCACAAGTGCTCACCATCAAGTCAGATCATGGACCGAGTGAGGCCGATTATGATATAATTGATGAATAGGCGAAAAACACTTTACCTGAAGCGAATAGACTGAAAGAGAACTTCTATGTTTCTAAATCTATGATGAACCCCTTGGTCTAGGATACCAAAATATTGACACATGTCCAAACTTCTACTTGTTGTACTATAGTGAAAATATCAATTTTACCGAGTGTAAAACTTGTGGGTATTCTCGGTATAAACCCAAAACTAGTAGGGGAAAAACTCTTGTCATATATAGAAATTCGCGATACTTTCCAATCACTTCTAGGCTGCAAAAGTTATTCATATCTTTAAAGATTGTTAAGCATACGACATGATATCATTCACATAATATGGTGGATGGAGTCATGGTGTACCATTTCGGTGGTGAAGCTTGGAAACAATTTAATAGAGTGAATTCTCAGTTTTCAATGGAACCATGAAATGTACATCTTGGGTTATGTATAATGGATTCAATCTATTTGAGTCATTTTCTATATTTTATTCTTGTTGGACGATGATACTTATGATTTACAACTTCCCACTAGGGATGTGTATGAGACCAAAGTTCATGTTCTTATCTACAGTCATACATAGTTTTAATACTTAACCAAAGTACACTATGTTCTTATTCATATCTTCAAAGATTGTTAAGCATATGACATGATATAATTCACATAACATGGTGGGTAGAGTCATGGTGTACCATTTCAGTGGTGAAGCTTGGAAACAATTTAATAGAATGTATTCTCAGTTTTCAATGGAACCATGAAATGTACATCTTAGGTTATGTATAATGGATTCAATCTATTTGAGTCATTTTCTACATTCTATTTTATTGGACGATGATACTCACGATTTACAACTTTCCACTAGGGATGTGTATGGGACCAAAGTTCATGTTCTTATCTACAGTCATACCTAGTCTTAATACTTAACCGAGTAGGAATACACATGTTTGTCTTTGAATGTTGATTGATGAGTTAAATTAGTTATGATCATTCAAGAATTTGATGTGTGATATCTCAGGGAAATAAAATTTTCAGATGACGATAGCTTTGATGTGAATTATTAATGATTTTCCTACATATAAGATAGTTTCTAGTTTGAGCACATATGGAAAACTAACTTGTTCATACTATATAGAAAATAACAAGGCCTTCACTTTAACAAATAATGGTAAAACATCTTTTTTTTTATTGTCACTAGATATTCTTGCCAATCAATCATAAGTACATAAAGAATAAAAGAGACTTCTTTATAGGTAGAGTCAAAAGGGATGTTTCACCATCGATACCGTCGGGTGAAGAACTGCAAGAAGTGGTCTTGCAGTACAAGGGCATTGTGTTTGGTTTTCAATTTGGTAGATAAAAAACAATGTGTTTGAAAGACAATATGAAAGCTAAAATGGATATGCCTTTTTTTTTTGTTACTGTAAGAATATGAAGTTGGTTTAATGTAGACCATGAGTTGCAAAGCCCAAATCCAACTTCTTTTTTAGACAAAAATACATAATTACTTGTCTATTAATGACTTAAAAGTTTGTATTTTCCTAGTAAATATGCTTCAAACATATCTAGATTGATGAATTTAGAGGATGACAGATTGTATGGAAAGAAGAGTCATGACTGTCAAGTGTTTATGAAACACACGTTTCATTTTCTTACATGGATTTACTATAAAAAAGAATATGGGATGCACTCTTGGAGAATAATAATTGTTTTAAAGATATATGCTTTAACAAGTTGTATACCCAACACATGAAGAAGGTTGAAACGAATATTGTTCAGACTATTTGGAAACTTAAGATGATATTCTCTCCTTCCTTCTTCGACTCTATAAATATTTACCCATACATTTATCATTTAAGATAAAAATTGGTGGTCTTGTCCAGTATTGATGGATGTATGAATTCGAGATGTTAGGGATTGCATATGTATCCTAAGTAAATTTTTTTCTTTTTTTATTTAAAATATTCATTTATTCAATATCTATTTAATTCCATAAAGATATTTATTCAACCTAAAGAAAAATGTTAAAAATAAGGCATTGTTGAGGCTTCGATATTTAAACTTATATTGTTGAAGAGATCTCAATATTTGTCTTGAACTGTTTTGAGTCTCACTTGAAAATAAGAATCAACTAGGTTTCATGATATGATGATAGTAGGGAAGTGCCTTTAAGTGAGAATTTATCAATATTTTCCCATCCTGAACAACTTTTATATAAAAAAAATACAGTGAGAGAAAGATACTTGATATAAATCGAATTTAGACATTCACATAATTATGTGCTATTTAATTGTGAAGAATTGAGACCTTTTATTTAGTAAGTAAATTAAAAGTACAAATTTGCTTTTTTGTTTTACTTTAATTCTAATTTATTTTTTATTTGTACTGTTCTTTTATTTTTTTAAAAAACAATCACATATAATACAGATGAAATTACCAATAAAATTTAAAAAACCAATGGAATTACCGACAGATTAAGTCCCTCGGAGAGTTTCAAAAAGTTGGAAAAAATTACAGGTCTTGTCACTATTGATGTAATTCTCTGACGAATTAATTCTGTTGATAATATGCATATAATCACCGATGGATTTACCAACAATTTATTCTATTAGTAATACACCATAATCATTGATGTATATACCAAGATAATTAATGCCGGTAATTTTTTTTGTTTGATGCAATCTTTTTGTTAGTAAATCTATCAGTGATTATATTACTGACAAAATGATTGATAGAATAGAAATCACCGATGATATTTTTTCCGGTGACATGATTCCTTCTGTTATTATATTAGTAATTTTATTTCTAATGAAATCACTGTTTAATTCGATGATATACAATTTTCTAGTAGTATTATGAGGCATCATAAAAAATAATTGAACTTTATTTTCAAAATCATTACAAACATTACCAATTCTCCTATTTAATTACTCTTGTTTAAAATCCATCCAATAATAAAAACATTCGACTTATAAAAGGAAAAGAATAGGGTAATTAGCATAAGATGCATACCAACCATGATGCAATTTGGGTTGTAATGGCATTAGAAGTCCAAATTATAGTTGTTAAATTAGACTCGGTAGACTGATTTTGAAAACTCAAAATCTAGTGTCTAATCCAAGTAGGTTTTCTAATTAAATCGAACAAGACATTGAATTTATGAAACTTGTTGGACTTGATTAAGGTTTTAGTGATTTAATTGACATGATCAAATTAACTTGGTTGAGTTATCACCAAGAAAAAAAAATATATCATCATTTTACTAAAAACAATTAACTTGAGTTAACTCAGTAAATTATAAGTTAATTTAATAATTCAATAACCTAGAATCTTTTTAAAGTTAATCCATGAGTATTATTCAACAACCATGATCCAAACAATAAAAACGTGTAAAAAAGGAATGTTGCCTTTATCATAAATATGGGCTTGTTGTATTTTACCTTACTTTTGATGGTTAGCTTGTGCATGCATTTAATATTGGAATGGCTACTAAGGAATTCACCGACCTAAATATACAGTGTTAAAAACAAAAAGCTTATGACAAAAGCACACTACAAATTTCCACTTTTCAATCATCTCAACTTCTTAAGTATATATGTTGAGAATCAATACATCTCTTGAGATTGGTAGATAATAAAATCAACTCTTTATTGTTCCAATTTGTCCTTCAATAAGAAGAAAAAAGCACCATGAAGCTCGCCATCCATGTGCATGTGTAAAGATCCATTGCTAATTGATTAATTTAATAGATATCTAAATTTTTTGTTTGTTTAATCACCAATACAATTCTTAAAAAATAGGCCCACCTTGACAATCTCAATTAGTGGGAGAATATATAAAGTAATTGGGATAAATTGTGTAATTAGCACATAAAAAATCAATAAAATAGCGAAGTAACACAAGATGAAATTTTTTTGATGGAATAACACAATTTGAGAATGTCGCGGTTAAGCGTGGCATTTCAATAATATCACATTTCAAAACCGTGATATTTGCCTAAATATCATTGTTATGAACCATGAAATTAATTAACAAACCATTTTGAGAAATAACTAGACATTAAAAAAATAGTTGGACAATAGACAAAATGGTCTGACTTTTTTGAGAAACGGTCGGATCGTTTTGGCTACTATTTAGTTTTGATTTTTTTTTTGTATTTTGAACCTGAAAAAATTTTATAAAATCATAGTTTTTATTAATCTGAAACTTAATTTACTTTATGATTTTAGGGAGTTGTAAATTTTATATTTTTAACAAAATTTGGATAGAGTTTTTCCTATATATGAACTATATCTAAAATTTTTTTCTATTTAAAAAGACTTGCAAAAAACTACAGTAACCCAAATCAACGAATTCTATCTAAACTTAATAAATTCTCACATTTTACAACCACAAGTAGCCCCAAGAATGCATAAGAAAAAAATATATATACATTTTAAATGAATAAAAAATAATTCATGCTATCTAATATTCAAGTAATCCTAAATTATTGAAATAAAAATCATTTATCTATTTATATCTACGTCATTTACTAGATGATCTGGGCACATTAGTAGCACAACTGGATCCAGCTCCTACACCTATATAAGTAGCCTTGTCCCCTGCCATGACATCATCAAGAGTTAACCACTCTCTAAAGATATCAAGTCCAGTGCGACATATATTTAACCACCGGGACATAACGATGTGAACTTCACTTTTTGTCAGTATTATGAAGATAAGATGCAACCTTTCGATCCACCTGTAGCATGAAACCAACCTAATATTGATAAAATATTAAAGTTAAATTAAAAGATCAATACATAGAACCTCACGCATAACATTTTGTAATTATGAAAAGATTTGATTACCTACGGGATTTTGAATTCTTTGGGTGTGTTGCTCATGTATCCAGGTGATGAAACTTGCTCGGGATCTGGAGTAATGATTCGATGTGTGATACTTATATACCAAATCATATACTCCTCATTTGTAATCACGAGATGCATCTCTATAAATATCTCATTTCTTCGTGCATAAAATTGGTACAAGATAATATTGAGTTATGGTGTACAATGCATTACTCGTATCGATGTCGACTAGAATGTACTGTCTATAGCTAAATTGTTGTATTACCCAGTCTGAGCAATGTGGCTTGACCATCTTAAAAAAAAGCAGCAGGACCACTAATGTCCACATATCCATCCCGCTAGTGTAAACTACTAGAAAAACTACTAATTTGTTATCCGAGTAGGCATCCATATGACTTGTAGAATTTAAGTTTTTTAAATATCAAACAACAATAATTTAGTGAAATGTAATGATTTTTATTAAACAAATGATTTAAAAAAAAATACTTGGATAACAAGTCATCTATCTAACCCGCTTCCATAAAATGCCAATGTCAACATATGTGTTGATCAACAAATAGATTGTTAAACATAGTATCATCTATTATTTACAACAAATCAACTAACAATATACTATTTTTACCTTTACTAACTAAATTTGAAGGACCAACAAAAGTTAGGACAAACACAGATTTTGGTCGACTACTCATATACAATACTATCATATTCAAACCACTTTGGGTGAAAGAGTCAATCACTGTCTTAAAACTGTCATTACATACAATTCGTATAAGATAATATTAATGTTCATCAAACTAACACCTCCGAGTTATTTTAACATTAATATCATTATAATTCATCCCAAGTCTATGACAAATGATTTCTTTCATTTCTGTATATGACATACCTAAATTACCATTTAACAACAAATTGCTCCCATTATCACATGTTATACTACTGTTCACATCATGAACAATAGTGCCACCATAATGACATAAAATAAATATGTTATATGACATTTTGTTTTAAAAAAATCAGATTATGTTTTAACTAAATTGCATTATTCTAACACTGTTGACATCATTTATATCAAATACAATTAAATTTTCAAAATTTAATGTTAAAGCAAATTCACCATAAATTTAAAATAATTCACGATATTTTAATGCTTAATTGCTTTGAATCAAACACAAATTAGTATAATTAAAAAATATTAAATTCATCAACTTACAATTGAATGAAACATTTAATTCATCATAATTTTATCATGATCAAGCTCTCGTCCATGAAATCATCAAGCGTAAGTAATTACATTATTAGATGATTTTAACAATACACATAAAATTTCTAATTTGATAACTTAACATCAATTAAATGCAACACATAATTAATTAAAATAATTATTTCATAAATAATTTAACTTATTTTCATGTTCAACTATATCAAATCAACTCTAATTTATTATATTCTTAAATAATTTCACATTAATTAAACAAATCCTAAATTAAACCTAAACAATTATTTCATTTCAACCAAACAAAATATAAATTTATAGCAATGTAATATGTTTACCTTACTTGTAAGACTAGAAAAAAGGCTGGGGTGGCGGCGACAACAAATAGATCGATTGATTTTGCTTGTAAAAACATCCAATGATGTTTACAAACCTCTAATGGGTTTGATTTTTGGTTGTTTTAAGGATTAAATGAAGGTTTTTGGTGGGTTTTGTAGAGAGAAAGTGAGGGCGTCGGTTGGTTCGGGAGAAAGGGTTGCAACTGTGCATCTGTTCTATGTTATTCGATCTGAGTTTAAATTTTAATAGATATCGTGCTTCAAAAGTATGACATTGTAAGTTGTCATGCTTTTAAAGCTCGTCATTTACTAAAATTACACTTCTCAAATATTATATATACTTTGTTGTAGTTTTAAAGTATGACATTTATTAAATATCACGTTTCAGAAACACTACAATATCAAAATATGCTATTTCATTATTTTTTTAAACGGTACTATCCCACCAAAATTTATATTTACTGTGCTAATTTTATATAAAAAAATTCAACTAATTCCTGGTTTTGTATACTCATTTAGTCATTAATCCTTATCTCTCATGCAAAATCTAACTAATTGCTGGTTTTGTATACTCATTAGTCGTTATTCCTTATCTCTCAAACAAAATCTTCAATCTTAATTAGTATGTCTTTTGTTTTGAACAAGAAATAAAAAGTAAAATCATTATAATCTTTCGCCATGCACACGTTAGAATGACATCAATTATATATATATGCTAGTATAATAGTATTCATTATAATTCAATGCATGTTTTTGATATTATAATATAAAAAGTTTTTTTAAAATATGTTTTTTTAAAATACATTAAAATAATTTTTTTATTTTTAATATTAGCATATCAAAACTATCAAAAAATATAAAAAAATATTAATTTAATATTTATAAAAACAAACTCCCTTTTAGAAACACCAAAAACAAAAACAACTACATTTGTAAATTTCTAAATGAGTTCATAAAAGTCAGGGTCAACCATCCTTGACCATGGTGCATGCAAGTCTAGAAGTAGCAGTATTTTCCACATATAATTGTCTGATCAGAAGACTTAGAAATTAAGTTGGAATTAAGAACATTAGCTGTTTAATTTGAGAAACCAAAGCCTAAAAACAAACATAGTTTGGAAGACAGTCGAAACAAAGACCGAGAGACTTTGAAAAAGGAGAAAGAAATTAATTAATAGAGTCCAGAATGAGAAAGAAATTATGCCCATTTTAATTTGTACGACGTTTGTGACTTTAATTGATAGATTAGACACTAAACTCGCATAAATTATAAATGAAAGGCATGTGTTGTTCCAAACAAAAACTTAGTGGAAATCAAATTCTTGAATGTTGGACTATATTTTCTTCGAGGACTTTATTCGAATGGCATATCCTAAGCTTGTATTATATTCTTCGAGGGTTTCATTTTCTAAGACTAATGCTTAATTTTCACTTTATACTACTATTATATATATATATATATATCTTGGTGTTGTTGTTTATTATTCCCTAATGTATGTTTGGTTAGTGAGAAAATATTGTAAGAAAATGGATTATTCAATTAAATTCTCATGGTTTCCTTCCTGTCAGTGTCAACTATGTCTTGCTTAGCGTCGATGTTGAGCTCTAAATCAGTCCTGTTATAGGCCTTGGCCCAAAATGCATCACCACCATGCTATTTGGACCCCGACGTCCTACCCAAACAGGCCATACTCTGTACCACAAAAAATCTCCAACTCTCGGCACACACCTTAAAGCACTTTTTTAAGAGTGATTGGGAAAAAAAATTGAATTTTTTTTTTGCTTAAAGTAATTTTTTTTATGTTTTTAAATATTTTTGATGTCAAAAATAATTTTTTAAAAAATAAAAAAACTTTATTTTGATGTATTTCTAAGTGAAAAACACTTTCAATCACCATCGCTATCACAATCACAAACAAACAAGCCTTAAGTCTTGAACAAGGCGTCCAAATACTGTATGAACACAAACGTTTTTATGTTTTATTAACAAAACTCTAAAACGCGTAGGTTTTTTACTGTACATGAATGCACTGTGGACCAATAGACAATTACCTATTGACTTATTACTGTACATGCATACACTGTGGACCAAGATACATAGTTACGACACTGTAGCACCCAAGAAGGCGTTCCTTTCCTGTGTTTTTAGTCAAGAATTGTGGCTAGGGGTTATGGCCTTCTTTGCCAAAACCTACTGGGTCTGGTTTTGGTAGGACAAGCCGGACTTAAAACACTTTAAAAAAATACCAATAGTGTTGGATCCTGCCTCACTGTGAACGACACTTCAAAAAAAATATTATCTTAATATATTTTTTGAAAAACATTTTAAGATATTTTTAATTTAATTATTTTCCTCTTGAATTTTTTTCTTTTGTCTTATTATTTTTTTATACTATAAAGAGGAAATAAATTAATATGACTTTTTTTTATATTGTACAACAATTGGGTGATGATAATTTTTTTTTCATTTCAGGTTGGGTTGAATGTTCTTATTAAATCATATTTTTTTTTGCATTTCAAAAATGCTTAGAATAAATTTTGAAATTTTTTTATTGTTTTTTTATTTCAAATTAATATTTTTGATATTTTTGTATTTTTTTTAAAATATTGAGATTGAGTCTAGCTGGGCTGCCAGGCCCAAGAAGAATATATTAAGTTGGGTTCTGCCCAGCAGGACCCATTCGAGGTGGGTCATGTCCTAGAAAGACCCAAAATAGCTCCGGGTCCTGCTGCGGTTGGACCCATCAAACTTTGCTCCTGCTGTGAGCAGGACCTAATGCTTTCAATTTTTTTTCTTTGCTCTTATAATGTTGGGTACGATTTCCCAGCAGGACCTAACAACTTTGGGTCCGGCTGTCAGACCCAATACTTTTGAATCTAGCTTGATCACTGGGCTCAAGATACTTAAAAGATTCTCTATAATTTTTATTTTTTTACATTTTTAAAAAAATTGTTATTGACCCGTTACGTAGCATGAGCCAGCATGCTAGTGTGACACTATATTTTGTATAAATAAACATTTTTATTCAAGGTTGGCACTATATTTTCTATGATCAATAGTCAACATTGCAAACACAAACCACTTTCCATATAAATTAGGTGCCTACTTTTTTGATCAATGATAATTTCTAATTAACATATCATCAACAATCACCTACTTTTTCATCGATAAAGTACAAGGCATTATAACTAATGATATACACCAATATTTTTACTAATCATGAAACTCACCACATTTTGAGGTGAGCATGATCAAAATTTATAAATATCTTAAGTCACCAGATAAACAAGATAAATTATAATTTTCTCAATTTACTGTCAAGTTTCTCGTATAATTTTTTCTCATACACCTACTATTTTAAGCATTGGAGAGTCTTTTATTCCACGAGGGACTCGTTTTTTAGGAAAACTTTCAGTTACTGGTCAAGTGTATTTTAGCCTAAAATCACAATCTATATAAAGCTCATTTTTGAGGAATTCATCAAAAGTGATTCATAATTAGTAAGAGTAATTGTTAGTTAGACCTTGGTTTTCGGTTCCATGTTTCAGAAATTTAATATGTTTGTGTTGTTTTGTTGATTTAAGTGTTTGTGGGTGATTTAATCTTTAGCACAATGTGGATAATACATACTCGTGTTATTCTCTAGCTGTGTATTTGACATTTGATTTCGCATATAGTTTCTGTGAAACCACTGCAGGTGTAAGATTATGGCTAGAGTACTCTTGTTCATATGCAATGGCTTTACTCTTGTTCATACTCTCAAGACAAATGCATAATTCGCGGTTTCTAATTGCTGTTGTAGCTAGGATGTGAACAATTGTACATGTGTTGTTTGTTATCATACACCAAACAAGTAGTTGACACATTTTTATTATTATTTGTTATTTGTGTTCTCCATTCAAACTCAATCTTGTTTGGTTAGTGTACTAGAACAAAAATAATAAATATATAAGAAACACAAATGTATCTAGAAGAAAAAAACATAATATAAATAGATTTTTGAGATTATTTTTGAGTGAATTAATTTCTATTATTTTAAAAAATAAATTATAGGATTAGTCTATAAAACTCGCCCCTTTTAATTAAGATACAAACTTGAGGTTATTAGTAGGACAACCTTTTTGATAAGAAGTAGTCCTGTTTGTTTTTGCATTTTAAAAGTGTTTTTGAAAAAAAAATGAATTTTTTTCTTTACTTCAAAATAATAATTTTTTTAGGTGTTTTTAGATTATTTTAATGTGCTGAAGTCAAAAATAATTTTTAAAAAATAAAAAATAATTATTTTAATATATTTTCAAATAAAAAACACTTTAAAAACAACCGTAATTATACTATTAAACACACTCTAAAAGCCCATACAATTTAACCCATATGTATAATGAAACAAATTTGCGTTGTGTAACTTTTAAGACGCACATTTACTCTCTGTTAGCACTAATTCATGTCTTTAACACCTCCTTTTTTTGTTTTTTGAGTGTGTGTGTGTGTAGTGACTGGGCATTATAGTTGAACATTATATATATATGGTATTATAAAAAAATTAGCCGCCATCATTTTTAATTTGCCGACGGTATATATTCAACCACACCGACTTAGACAAGTATAATCTGTAGACATATGATTATAAAAAAGAAAGAAAGAAAGAAAAATTATAGAGATACAATATTTAACATTAATTATTAATTTTTTTAACAAAAAAGGATAGGAAATGATACACAAAGGAAAGAACAAAGAAACAGTAACAGAGAGAAGGAAAGAAAAAACAACGGATACGAGACAAACGATCCAAGTCTATGCACATCTTGCAGGAGGGAGGGTTCCATGAAGCTGAGAAAAAGAATCATTTCTTGCTGTAATATATATATGACGGTATCATCATTGCATGGTCAAACTAACAATTTTAATTTATTTGTAATTTTTTACTACATATGTATTGCTGACTTTGAATTCAATCTTATCGTCGTTGACTTGCTTATATATCGCGCAATCATACAAGAAATAAGATATATGTGGAGTTGTAACTCCCCCATCCATATATATATATATATATATATATATATATATATATATA
>Ga0325410_1006782_pt1 | contig 12563 bp, 11 predicted proteins | sample PopdelMetagenome_16_FD_206182 | JGI IMG/M metagenome (GOLD analysis project Ga0325410, IMG submission 206182) | Populus deltoides microbial communities from Bellville, Georgia, United States - Xylem-PdIQD-R3 | ecosystem: Host-associated > Plants > Phyllosphere > Stem > Wood/Secondary xylem... | reverse complement strand
ATTTCAGCTAAAGCTTCTCCCAAGTTCATTTATTATTAGTAAAATAACAATAGATCAACACCCCTGGCCTAAATAAATCTTTCAGCTCATTGCCTTGAATTATGAACTACACGCTATTATAATTCGCTCTCTCTCTCAGTTTCGTGATCAGTAGCCTTCAAATTAGGAATTCCTTGTACATATCCATGAGGCTTCTAGATGGCTTTGGATGTTGGTTTCTACACTGCATAGCTTTCCAGTGGTTAAGCTGTTTAGCTTAGTAACTCCAATAAACTGTCATTAGTGGTTATGCTCGACAAATCTGCTGGTTTTATGGGTTAGAAGTGATGTGGTTCATTCTAGTTTCTGAAACATGGAAGACTGGAATGGATAGGGACGATGGGAAGTGTAAATTTCATGAGATTATTGTGGCATAATGTGATTTTAATCTAACCTCAGACTGTTAGAAGTGAGTTCTCTTTGGTTCAATTCAACTTAAAGATACTGTTATAGCAGTCAAAGAGGTAAAATTTTTTGTTTGATCCATAATCTAGTTTGTTTTATGTGGATCAGAGGTCCTTAGGTGGAGTGGGGCTGTAAGAACAAAAGATTTACTAGTGCATCGCCAATGACCTTAGCATATGGTTTGTTGTTCATCTGAGAAAGTGATTTACATTTCACAGAAGCATCAATTATTCCTGGTGCTAAAAGCTAACATTGATAAGCTTTAATCCACTGATGATTAGTCTGAAATGCAATTCACTTTCCTGGATGAAGCATAGTTCAAGAAGTACAATTGTATCAGATAACTTGTACATATTAGACACAAATTCCTTCTCATCAGCAGTTTGATCATGAACCTCCTTGTCACCATTTTGAAAAACAATATCATTGTATTGGTGTATGAACTTCAACTCGAGGTGCCAAAAAATGCTGCCATTTCTTCTTACCTCTTTGGATTATTTTACCAGAAGAAAACCCACTATTTCTACTTAAAAGTGCCCCGGCAAGCTTCTCAATCTTCTTTTTTGTAATCAATTTATCTATTTTCCTTTTGGGGTCTGTCTGTGTTTGGTCTCAGAGGAGCAGGGGCACTGGGTTAGTTAAATACACAGGATCACTAAGTGATGTTAAGTGACCTTTGTCTCACAATTATTTGGTTTCATACTTCAGGAGGGATTATGCAAAACCTCTATGGTTGTCTCATGCTCAAGTGATTGGCCTTTTTCTCCTTGAAATATTTTGTGACTAAATCATCAGAGTATGCAAACTAGAATTAATTTTGAAACTATAGGTATAGTAACTCATTTTGTGTCTTTTTCTTGGAATTTTGTCCTTGAAAAAATTCACTGGTTGCTAGTTGAAATACTGTTGCTGGAAAACGATATTTCAACTAGATGTTAACTTGAAAGGCAACCAAAGTTTTAGCTCTAAGGAGGAAACCTCAATGGAAAAGTCATATGAGCGAACCTCAAGTGCTGTATGCTCCCTGGAGGGGAACAAAAGCCCTGCTTTGGTGCTGTTCTGATTATTTATGGTCCCTGGCACCTATCCTCTGAGATAGATTAATATCTCTTATTGCTAATGGGATTGTCATGCATTAGGTCCTTTTGCTTGCCCTTTGTAGGTTATTATATGTTACCTGATATTCTTGAAAATCAAAGGATGTTGCTATTTGGTCATTTGATGTTGTCAAACATCAAAAACAAAAGAGCTCCATAGCTTGCAGGGGATGTACCTTTCAGCTTTCCTTCCAAGCAAATGTTTCTATAGGATACTCTAATTAAATTGGTGTTTAATTCTTTTCAGGTGAATGTGACAGCTGATCACCGAATTGTCTATGGTGCTGACTTGGCTGCCTTCCTCCAGACCTTTGCTAAGATTGTTGAGAACCCAGAAAGCCTGACATTATAAATGTTCCAGATTTTTATAGAAAGAATGCAGTTGACTCTGGCCCATATTCTTTGGTCGTTGGCGAGATGATGGCATGTCTAGTGAGAAGAGCACTGGGCACATGGAGCTGGTTTTGCACTGCCTAAGTGATACCGTGCTTGTTGTATTTCCTCTTACCTTGATTTTGCAAGAGTTTCAGTACCAGGACAGATACTGTTGATTATAATTTTAAAGATGAGAATAACGAGCTAGTTCTTGAATGTTTTTGACAGAAGCCAGGGTAATGTTTTGCCACGAACATAGCATTTGGATAAATCTTTTGATGATAAATTTGGATGACAGTGGGTATCAGGATTTAGTCTGTACTGTTAGATTGGTTTTGAAGCGTACAACATTTAAGAATCCCCCCCATAACTGCGAATTGATAAAGGTGGTAAAACTGGAATGTGATTCAGTGGTTGGTACCAGGAGGCAGAAGGAGCTCATGTCATGCGTCCAATTTGGATCATAAATTTCATGATATACCACTTTCAAAACTACCAGATTTCTTCCCTTCAAAAAAGAGATTCACTACCTGGCATCAAAACAACATCTCGTGGACAGAAACTCAAGAGGACATTCACTAGTAGCAGGCATTAAAGTCTAGAAAGGAAGCGTATATGCTCAAGTCAAACAACGTAAACGAAGATAAATCCTTCCCCAGGAACAAGTCCTTAACATTGAAACGTGGGATAAATAACCAAAATACAATCTAACATGGACCAGCAAAGCAGACAGGTACCCCGTATATTTTTTTTATCTCCCTCATTTTTATTTGTACAAGTATTTTCTATTTCCGATGAAATTTAGGAAGATTGACTTGCCTTTTGTTATTCTGTACAAAGAAGTCCTTCCTTTAATTTACTAATTTAAGGGACGATACTGACTTTTTGTATTTGAAAAAGACTTCAAGAGCTATTTTTTAAGTAACGGCGGTTGATTGCTGAAGGATTCAAGTAGGTGTTTGGACTGGCTAATTATGATATTACATGATTTGTTTGGTGCTGATCAATAACCAAAACAATCCTGTCAACTAAATGAATACGTTGCCCTAGCCATGGCCATAAAATCTGAATTAGAGGTCCAAGCTGATGTTCCTGGAAATTTAAAGCCTATCAGTATACTCGATGACTGGAAGCGAGTCATTGATATACCCTCTCATGTTCTTCTCCGCTGACTGATCTGCAACTACAATCACAACATAAATCAGAGGTCCTCAGGACGAGGAGACTAAATTTGAATTTCAACCGATCTCAATGGCGACATGTGTTCAGTCGAAGCTATAATGATAAAGCATCACTGAAGAAAATGGAACAACATCATTTAGCATGAAAGGACACTGCGTATGCATCAACCTGTTTATACATGCAAGACATGTTATAACAATGGACACAAGCTCGCCAGTTTCATTGGGATTCAGTAGAAGTTGGTCCCTTGTTGGAATAGTATGCATCCCAGCATAAACTGTTGTCTTAACAGCCCACGTATGGCATAGTGCACAAACTTGCGAATAAGCTGTTGTATCGGCTTCGAGTAATCACAATAGAAGTAACAACCTAAATGTCAGATTGCACAAGAACATAACCTTAGGAAACATTAAACTAGTATGATTCAATCCATTGCATAAACGCAAATTAACTAATCAATTCGACTAACCAAAATATGCCATGGATATGGAAGAAAAAAGAGAGAAAGGAAAAGAACAAAAAGATTTGAAAGGGCAGGAACAGACTCAATAGACAGAAACTGCTCAATCAAAGCCCTGATGCGATCAAGACCCTGCCTAGCTCGATATATATATATATATGAATGCCTAGTGTGTGTGTGTGTGTATATATATATATATATATATATATATATATATATATATATATATATATATATATGAGTGCCTAGTGTTCTTATTGTGCCTGAATTTATGCGATCAAGACCATTTTTTTTTCTAAAAATTTTTCTAATTGATTTTTCTTTTTTCAAACTTTCAATTATTTGCATGCCACACTTATCATCGTCTTGTTGGTCAATAATAAGTTAACCAATAGAATGCATCAAACCAATGGAGTTTCTCAGAAGGGTGAGTGCATTAAAGTTGAAGTAAAAGGGTAGATATGAACCAAAACTGAGTAAATGTGTTGATAGAACTGAAATTCAATAATACAGGAGCTCATAATGACATTTTTTTTGCCTCAGGGTATGTTTTTTCTGGCTATAGCCATTCAAAAATCGCTACGTATCAAGTTTGTATTCATCCCTCTCTTGACACGCTTGCTTGAGTTAAATGGCGAAGCTCTCTTTTTTTTTAAATGAATTTTTTTTACGAAAATGGTGAGGATTCGATATAGAAGATTCTAGAAGAGCTGAACGCTCAGACTCGGAGTTGATAACGCTAGAATACTTTGATATAACAGACTACTTTGACAGTAGTCCAAGTCCGGTTTCGGGATATTTTGTGCACATTTTGGAATTTCGGCCTGAACTTTTGGCTATTGGTATCGGAACGATGCAAATTATCCCGATTCATGAAACTCGTTCCAGGGTGCACATGGTGAACAACTAGCTCTGCTTGTTGGGGTTGTTTTGAGCCTAAAATTCCATCGTTTAGGTCTCCGTTTCTCTATATTCGTGTTTTTTTTTTTGCCATTTCGGTAATTTTTGGAGGCTTAATTTTGTGATGATTTTTATTTTTGCTTTATTTTCCTGACTGACTTATTTTAGATAGTATTTTAATTTTATTGAATAATAAAAATTTATTACTTTTGATAATCTTACGGACCCTAGCTATTTAGGCCCGATTATGGACTAATTCAGCAATTGTGTAATGACTCAAACTCTCTTTCCCTTTGCGTGAGACTATCTACGAACGTCTAGGATTTTATTCAAGTTCTTTTCGTTTTCAATTTCCTTCGTTAATTCCTTTTCAATTTCAATGTTTTTCTTTATCATTTTGTGTTTTGGTTTCGAATTTGATTCTTTAAGAAATGCCATGTATTTCATTCAAAGAATGAATCCCTACTGCTACTTACTAAAATCTCAGATAGCTTGCTATCGTTAGTAAAAAGGTGTCAATTGAGCAGCAAATAACGTAAGAGTACATCATGTAGACAACCTATTTGTCAAATCATACACAGGTATCCTATTCTACAATTTCCCCAGGGTCATTGATTTCTTCCCTGGGGGCTTGAATTTGCTTCTAATTATGCATCTGTGTACTGAAAAAAGTAGTGAAATAGATTTACAATCTGCAGAGATGTGATCAACGTTAAAAATACCCCAGCTCCACTGTATTCAGATGGATCATCGGGAAGCCAATTTGATCCCTTGGGGCGAGCACTAAATCTGTGATTTACGGTGACCAAAATGTAGCTCAAATAGCTCCCAACCGAAATTAAAGAATAATATCACGCCATTGAAATGCTTCTTATGCTTTCTGGTGCTTGATCATAGAAAAACTCCAACTGGCCATTGGACATAAAGGCATCAGCAATTCCCATCGGACAGAAAAGTGGTGAAAGCTGTTAAAAAAAAATCAATTTCACCTAAAATTTTAAGTTGTTAGGTGAGCTTCAAAGTATAATTTATATTATTTTCTAACACATCTTCTAAGTAAAAGTTTTTTAGGTTTGAAACTTGCACAGATTCACACTACTTTATACTTTATTTTTTATCAAATAAATAAGAATTGTGAAATTTAAATTTATAATCAGTTGGTTATTAAAACTCTAATATCATATGAATTCAATTAAAAAATTTAAAATATAATTTATATTATTTTTTAACAAAAACTAAAAACTAAAATGAATAATACTGATATCACAAAACCGATTCCCGTCCTCTTTAGGAAATTGATGCCATGTTGGAGTCCTGAGAATTTACGGGCAACAAGAACTAAAATTCGATAGTATAATGCGATCGTGGTGAACCTGGACGTGGTGGCGAAGACTCGCAGCGGACTTGAAGGAATCTGAAAAGACTTTGTGAGATGCTTGTCCATGAACTGGGCTTGTTGGAAGGAAAATGAGCTTTGCAAGTTCTGTGCTGTGGCAGGAAAATTCCTGCTGTCCATAACGGTCCCACTCCGAAGACAGATTTAAGGTCTTTGACTGTGTGCACTGTATTTAGTTTCCATAGTTTAGATGCTTGGCGTGGTTGGAGGTTGTCATCTTCAGTCACGATTGCAGCCTTATCAAGAAATCTGGGAATTGGTACATATTATCAGCAAGTACGAACTTGTTAAGAGGATAAAAAAATTTATCTGCACAGTATTAAGGCTGTTAGTTGTTGATTGCAACTTGATACTTTCATGTCATAATCAACGCTTCTTCCTTGTTTTGTCTTCTATTTTCCAGACAGAAGAAGCAGGATGAAGTTGGAACCACGCGTGTAAATCTTATATTGAGCCATACAAAAACATGATGTTGCGATGATACTCATCTGTATACGTTTTGAAGTCATTCACCACTATAATTTAAAAGAGATGATGGGACTGTGGTGTGCCCAACAAGGTGATCTAAATCTATCGATTTTCACTGTAAGGAAAAGGGATCGAAAAGGTTAGGTAAGTGTATATATGCCATGAATCAATCCATTCTAATTTGGTTCGATCATGAGTTGTAGTTTGTGATATCTTATCGCAACTAAAACAAATATCACTGGACTATAAGCAAGAAAAGGACAAATAATACAAAACCATAGCTTCCTCTTCCTAAATGCAGCCAGCCACACATACTTGTAACCATCTAGTAAATGGACTCCCAGCTGGACCCAGGTTCCGGTAAAGTGGGTATCCACCAACAAACGCATTGACTGAGAGAGAGAAACATTCCTATGGTTGGAATTCCAAGCCCCCAAGCCCATCCAATGTCGTCCTGAATATAGAAAATCAGCGTCACAGCCATGGGCGTAGATGTTCCCACGGAGAAATAGTACCTGTGGAAGTATTTCTATTTCTTTGCCGATTGCTTAAGATCTGATTCATCGGATTGGTCCGCCCCAAATGTGACGAAACAAGGTCGGATCCGTCCTGCTATATACTATTAGGAGCAAAATTGTCATAACTGGAACGGACCTTAACCCAGCAGATGTGACAAGTCGCCGGTTCTCCGATCAAACCATCAGATCAGGGTTTAACCGACGATTCCTTTATATGACATAAAGTACTAGTATTACATATATAAAATGGATAGGCAGATGACGATGCTTTTTTGAGGTGGGAATTGCTTTGATTTTTGAGTTCGGGTGTTGAAGATGAGTTTTACGGTACTGTTGGGTATAAGTAGAATTGTAGAAAGGTGGGGTTTGTGCATCCATGACCTTGCTTGATGGTGAAATGGTGTTGGAAGGAGAGCGCATACGATGTATCATTCTTGTTTTGCTAGATCTACATTCAAGTGGAGTTACTGGACGAGGTTGGCTATAAAGAATAATGAAGGGTGGTGTATGATTGTGGGGAGACACAATAAATTTCATCGAAGGATGACTTCAAGATTTGAACTTAAAAAAATTAAGATTAGGAGAAGAAACATGCCCCCCACTTGAGATACTAATATATGGAATTCAAGGATACTAAATTAATGTAAAAGCCAACGGGAATCCCTTTTCCTTTCTCTAAAAAGATCATACAAAAAGGGCCTTGGTGATTCTTCTATACTATATGACATGCTTCTTATTCTATGGAACACCGATTCTTTACCAGCTAAATTGTGTAACCTAATTATTACAAATTTCGAGGAAATGCAACTAAACCTTGTTTGCGAGCTCTACTTCACTTTCTTTAGAGTCACTGATTTCTTTGTTGTGGACTTGAATTGGCTTAAAAGTATACATCTTTGCACAAAATAGGTAGTAAATAAGATTAGCAACCTGCAATAACGTGATCAACCAGTAAAAGTACTCCAATTTTCCTTTGTTCAGATTATTATCTGGAAGCCAATTTGATCCATCAGAACCAGCACTAAACTTATGCACTAAGGTGACCAAAAGTGTGCTTGCATAATTCCCAACTGAAATCGCAGTCCAAAATAGTGCCATAGCACTGCTTCTCATACTTTCTGGTGCTTGATCATAGAAGAACTCTAAATGCCCAATTGACATAAAAGCTTCAGCTATTCCGTGAAGACAATATTGTGGCACAAGCCAAAAGACCGGGATAGGAATAGGCTGGTGAGAATTGATAAGACCATGAGCTGAAGCAACGTGTTTTCGCTTGATTTCAACGAAGCCAGCAACTAGAGTGGCAAATATTGATATGACAAAACCAATTCCCATCCGATGCAGAAAGCTTATACCACGTTCAAGCCCTGTGAATTTACTTGCAACAGGAACCAAAATGCGATCATAAAAGGCTATTGTGGTGAGCATGGAGGTCATGGTGAAGACAGACATTGAACCTGCTGGAATTTGAAAGGATTTTGTGAGATGCCTGTCCATGGACTTGGCTTGTTGTAGGGAAAATGTGTTTTGCTGGGCATAGGCTGTGATCAGGAGAATTCCTGCTGCCCATATTGGTCCCATTCTGATGATAGATTTGAGTTCTTCAACTCTGTGAACTGTATTCAGTCTCCAAAGGTTGGGTGCTTGGCCTTGTTCGAAATTATCTTCTTCAACCACAATTGCAGCCTTATCAAGAAACCTGCGATTTGGTACATATTATTAGCAAGTCTGAACTTGGGAGGAGAAAAAACAAATTCTCCCTGCTTTTCAATAAAAAATAACATTAACTTAGATTGTTAATTATTTATAGCAAATGTACAATATTGAGGAAAATCTTTGCGGTTGAATACTAGAGCATTTACTATAGCATCATGTTACTGTAAAATCAAAGGAGAGTCGTCACTTGGAAGCAAGTTAAATGTGAAAATTCATATGCTCTTTCATTTTAGAAACAAAGCAGCTTCTTCGTTTTTTTTTTTTTTTACTTTTATTTCGGAACAGAAGAAGCTGGAACCGCAGATAAAGCCTGCATTGAGCAAAACGCAGATTTGTTCAAAAACTTCTCATGAACTTGTTGGGCCATAGGTCAGGCTGTGATGACACTGATAAGACACTGGAGAACGTACCAGCATTTGTTGTTTAGCTGGAGTTGAAAGTGATTACTGTAGAGCCCGTGTGGTCATGCATAAGAAGATTTAAAGTTGTGGTCCTACCATATTATTGCACACAAAGACATGACCAAGTCATCTGTATGCTTTTCGCAGTCAATCACCACCATAATCTCAAAGAGGTGACGGTGTTTGTGGTGTGCTCAAATTTTGTTCTTTCCCCTCACATTGTAAATGAAAAGTAAAAGTTAAGACACTTACTTCATATGTATAGTGTGTAGAAGCTTTCCACCAATAGAAATGGGTGCATCAAGCTCATCGTTCTGGTATAATAACTCAGGATCCGAAACCATGGCCAGCTTCCTCTTCCTAAATGCAGCCACAGACACTTGTAACAATCTGGTAAATGGACTCCCGGCTGGATCCAGGTTCCGGTAAAGTGGGTATCCACCAATAAAAGCAATAATTGAGAAAAACATTGCTATGGTTGGAATTCCAAGACCCCAACCCCAACCAATGTTGTCCTGAATGTAGACAAGCACTGTCACAGCCACAAGGATAGATACTCCCATGACAAAATAGTACCAATTGAAGTATCTCCATGTCTTTGTTGTCTGCTTAGGGTCCGACTCATCGAATTGGTCTGCTCCGAATGCGACGACACACGGTCGGATCCCGCCTGATCCTAAGGCTCCTAGCAGGAGAGATGCATAGAGGATTGCTAGTTGCCCTGTATCAGCTTCTTGGCACACTTGCTCTCCTAATTTACATGGCGGTGGCCTTAGATGTGGAAGAATTGCTGATATTGTTAAGCTTATCATGCCCTGAGGAGGAAGAAGAAAAAAAAGGAGGAGGAGAAGAATATGCTAGTCAATTTTTAGTAAGATATGAATTTCAAAAGGTCTAAACCTTTTGAGCTTTATTTGACATAAACCTGGACCGGAATCTCGAATTCAACAGATACAACAAACTTTTGAAGTGTGAATTAATGCTGCAGCCAGCATATTTTGCATCTAAATTAATTGCTAGAGGATAGGGTGCTCATCCATAATTAGCATTTTTTAGAGGATCAATAAAGGGGATTCGTATAGTTTAGGTACTTTTCAAATTTATTAGGTTCTCATGACTTTCTTTCACATGATAACCAAAACATAAGCAATTCATGATATATACGCATGAAATTAAGAGGGGTGGCGTTTACTATTTGGTATATTATGGAAGCAACTGTTATAGTCCAGAACCGGCCAGCATACGCGTCGGCCATGAAGGCACCGAGCAACGGTGTTAAGCTTGAAGTTCCTCCGAAGTTGGTGAGGGTGTTGGCTGCTTTGGTCAATGGCATATGGAGCTGTGTTGTCAGGTAGCTGATCATATTGGTACTGAACCCCACCACCGCCAACTTCTCACAAGCCTCATTTGCTGAACCAGAACAAATTAAAACCAAACTATAATCTTGCTATCATGTACACAAAGGAGAATAGAAATCAGCCTTACCAAATATAAAGGGCATTGTAACCAATCCACCATTCTGCCTTTTCCTGCGGCAACCTTTGCTCTCCATCCTTTCCATCTTTCTCAGTGTGTTTGATGCTTTAAGTGGCACCCCGGAGCCCTATTTATAGGCGATCACAACTCACAAGTTTTTTCACTGTAACCAATCCCTGCCATTTTACTTCTCTGCGATCGATCCACTCCTAAACCTGTGATAGGCATCAAATGATGACATCACTGACTTTGATGGAATTAGTTAATTGAATTAACGTGGAAGGCTTCTTAGCAGTGAAAAATAAAAATAAAAAAATCAATAAAGTGATATGTGACAGGTATGACAATGAAATCTGGTAATATCATTAGCTTTTCATGGTTTGTCGCGTTATTGATTCAGCGCCAAAAATAAATAAATATCGCAGTGCTTATTCATATGGGATCCCGCTGGATGAGATAATAACAGGAGTACCGGACCTCTCTTCATTACTGTGTAAGGAGTAATGTAATATAATTACAACATAAATGCGTCATGAACTGGTGTAGGGTTGTAAGGTGTCGAGCACCACCGCTACACCAGAAAAATACAGGTTGCTGTTCTAAAAGTAGGATTCTATTCAAGGGCCTAAGGTAACAAAATAAATAAATAAATAAAGAATTGAGAGCAGATTTTTGTAAATTCTCCTCGTGGATGCAGTGTAAATTATGTGCATGATATTATGAAAATAAGATTTAGCTCTTCTTAGTGATGAGTTCTGCACTAAAATCAGGTTAAAATGAAGAAGCATGCGAGTCATGTGAAATTTAATAGTAGATCCATCAAGTGTAGATAACTAACAGTTGAGGTTGATTGCGTTAAATCTCAATAGGTGGAGGATCACGACTACTGATAAGCGTGGGTTCAGCTTCGGCATGATAGTTTCGCGCAAATTCGTCCCGACTCCTTTATCTTATTTTTTTAATGAATTTAGGATTATACATAATAATTATTGTTCTTCATAGTTTGGATATTAATTTAAAATGGGGAACCAAAAAAGTTGCGTTGAGGCCTGTATTACTGTTCTCTAAAAAAGCGAGTGATAACCATGTGCTTCTCTTTACTATTTCTATTATTGGAAACACGGTTAAAACTGTATTTTTTAATATTTTTATAAAAGTTTTTTTTTATTTTTAAATTATTTTAATTTGTTGATTTTAAAAATAATTTTAAAAAAATAAAAAAATATTATTTTAATATATTTCTAAAAAAAAACATTTTAAATCACAACTATATCATCATCGCATACTCAAATAAAATTTCTACCACTAACAAATTAGGCTAAGGATTAAAGGTACAAATTAAGCCAAGTGAAAAGGCATTCACCGTTCCTATCCAAAATCAGGCGTCAGATTTTGAAAAACTGCTACGCTGACCATATCTGATATAAATCAATAATTGATGAAAATAAGAGAATATATTCTTGTCCTTTTAGCGAAGCGGTTCAAAAATGCTCAAAAATCCAAAACAGTCCCTTTTTAATTAGCTTAATCAAAACTCATCCTTTTGCTTCTATTTCTCTACAAATTAAGCCAGACTAGAGGGGGGGGCCCCGCGCATGCAACTAGCTAGCTACTTGCATTATATGAAATCATCTAGATTATTTTTTCAGAAAAACGAAAATAAAGCAAACAGCTGACATGCTAATTAAATTTGTTTGAAATCTTGAATGATCATTTATTTATGTATCGTTTTGAATGAGCGCGTGAAGGTTTTTTCTTCTCGAATAATTTATCAAATCCATGCAATCAGGATATCATATTTACCTGATATTTTTTAATCAAAATCCATGGATTTACTGCAATTATGAAATCATCTGAAATTGCAGTAAATCACCACACGTCCATTGATCTAATCCACGAGTACTTTCGTGTTTTTTTTTTTTTTAACTCCCCCCGGCCCAAAGTCTTCATAACCGGCCTGGATATTTTTAAGGTCTGCAAAATGCAGGCAGAACTTAATTTCTTTATTACAACATGGATAATTGGCTGATGCCACGTATAGGCACTGCGATATTAAGAGCTTTGTTGCTTGTTTAGGTTAATTTACTAGTATCCACGAGTGAACAGCTTTGCTAGCTGGCCTTGGTTATT
>Ga0325410_1006781_pt1 | contig 12564 bp, 6 predicted proteins | sample PopdelMetagenome_16_FD_206182 | JGI IMG/M metagenome (GOLD analysis project Ga0325410, IMG submission 206182) | Populus deltoides microbial communities from Bellville, Georgia, United States - Xylem-PdIQD-R3 | ecosystem: Host-associated > Plants > Phyllosphere > Stem > Wood/Secondary xylem... | reverse complement strand
AAAAAAAAAAATAGAATTTTCCTTAATAATTACACTTACGTTAATTTACCGGGGGGTTCCATTGTAGATTCGCAAAACCACCTCTACAATTCCAGCTACCACTTTCTAGTTTCTATACAACATTCGCTCGTTATTTTGTTCAGGGGAAAAAAATGATCATTTGCAGATTTGTATTATACAGGCAGGGGCAGTGCGTTCTTTGATCAGACCATTGTTCTCCCTTTTGCTAATTCTCCATGGATCACATACCGAAAGGATGAGCTTTGCGACAACCAATGGATGCTCTTGTTAGCCTTCCCCCTCGTGCATTTCCTCATAGCCTTCAGCTGCCCTTCTGTCAGGCACTCACTTATCACCTCAATCACCCCATCCGCTTCTATTGACATGTCCTTCCCAAAGTACCAGAGTATTTTAGGTAGGAAAATCTTTGATTCCTTGTGCACGTAAACTTTGGATTGAATGAACTCTTCTTTAGCAACCTTGAGTTCCTGAAAGATACTCTTTGCTGTGTAAACTCGAACCTAAATTGATCAAACAAAAGAAGTTGTATTGATCAGTTCACTTCAGCCATGACTGGACGTATACAACTCTTCTAATTAATGGAGTTACGAAATTGTGATGTGTTTGAAATGAATTATTCATACTGCTGGATCAGAATATGCCCCTGAACAAAGCGCAAAATGAACGAGTGGCTCTGGGTATTCCAAGGCATAGACATGTCTGATATTCCCTGTCTTAGATTTCCTTCCTGGAGAAAACAATGCTTGTAGCCACTGCATTCATGAGGGTTAAGAGCATTCATGAGGGTTAAGAAACGCAAATAAGACAATTGAAAATTTCAAAGAACATATCTTGCTTATTTAAATAAGAATAACTATGAATAGATTTTCTGTTTACTTTGCAAACTCTATTTTCTTAAATAAAATGACTAGGCTCATTCATTAGGCAGCTAAAACTAATGCTTAATGAGGATTGTTTGGTTTGAATTCACAGTGCAGACTGTTCAAATGCTCAAGACACCTCCTTTACAGTCTTGAATTTAAATTTCAAGAAAACATTGTCGGCCTACCATAGATACTAGCCAAGCGTACCATAAGATAATGCTATTAACTTAATCTCTTTTCAAAACTCTGCATCACATCAGTTTATGTAACACCCTCCTCCATCCTAAAGTTGCCTTAATACCCTCTAAACCAGGGCATTTTGATCATTCACGCCATGGAGCCAAAAGCTGAAAGAACACAGAGGAACATACACCATGTAACCAGATGTTTTCCATTATGTACGCATTTTTTTCCCCAACAATTTCTCTGTTTATTCGTTCACAGCATAATCACACACCCCTTCCCAGTATATATGCAAGAACATCCACTGATATGATTAGTCTATAACTGCTATTAGGTTTTAAAGTGAAAGACATACTGGTTCTGAGTAGTGTGACCGAATACCCAAGATGGAGCTTTGTATAACGCACGCATTGATGCATTGTCCACCCACATTGTATGCTGCCTGAAAGAAGTGAATACAATGATGACACAAGTACAGAATAAGATTCGTGACAAAAACAGATAGGATAGGTATACTGATGTCAACATTCTTTACCTTCAAAATGGATGCACTTTTCACTCGATTATGTGTCCCATATGCTAAATATGCCTGCCAAGAAACCTCATAAGCACACATCTAATATGCATTGAGAACAACAGCAATAATGGTATCAATGTGCAAAACACTAGCTGGGTGAATAAAGGTAGATATGTCATTGCACATGTATAGATGATTCAACACGCATGTTATCACAGGTTGTTCCTTGAGAATTATAAAGCCAATTAAATGAGACATGAGAATCACTATCATCTGGGTCGAAAAGCAAAGTATGGATCATCCACTGGTTGTTTCTGTACTTTCAGATTGTTTAAAAGACAAGCTCATATCATGTGGAAGCTTTGGCATTTGATGTGGATTATTTACAAGAAATTATAAAGAATAATGGTTTGCTATCACATGAGCAACTCACTTTTGTTCTTTCGTTCTATCTACAAAATTATTCTATTTCATACTACAGGTTACTTATTGTAAGTGAGAGTTCAAGAATATTCAAACTGCTAGTCCACACACATGCATGACCAAGGCATTGTGAATGTTAATCCAAAACGCAAGCTTCTCTTCACGCTTCAACTTCCTTGGATCCACCTTCTCAAGCCTTTGAACCAGTGACCTGTACAGCAATACAAAGTAAGCGAGAAATTTTGGAAAATAACTCCTCTGAAGTTGATCTTTACAAAGAAGTGAAATATCAGATGATTCAACCCATTCTGCCACCTTGTAAGCCAACAGTAAGGATTTAACCAAACAACCCACTACCCTTGATTGCAAGTTGCCCCAGGCTAATTCCTATAGAACAGATCAAAACTTGAAGCTACCAAGAACGCAATTAATATGATCAATCATTTTAGATAACCAATGTGATAGAAAAGGCATATTCTGACCACCTGAAATTTTTTAGCATGGTGGCAGCATAATTGAAACTAGCATCATCTAGATAAATGTTCAGAACTTCAAGCATTGTATCATATGGTCCGCTCTCTCCTTTCAACCCTTGAAGTTGACGCTGAAACATAGCATCTCCATTGCAATGCGGACTCCAGTTATCAGAAGGGTTGCGAGAGGAAAATATACTAGAGGATGACAGGGATGAAGTAGGAGAAGCTGCCAAGCCTAATTGGCTATGAAGGGGGTTGCAAAGTCTGCAGTAAATGGAAGATATGCATCTCACAATGTCTTCAGAGAGTCTATCAGGAATGCCAAGATCGTTAACCAAGCAAGAAGCACGGAGGTGATCTGCAAGGCTGTGACGACCAGAATCAACATTCTTCTGCTCCTGAAAATGCTCAATAGAAATTTCGATTTGATTGTTACAAATTGCATCTTATGGCAAAATCACATGCAGTTGTGCAAAGTGATGTGAACAGCGTAGCTGTTTTAAAGAGATCCTGGTGATCAGGCTAGTTACCCTTGTAGATGTTGACTGTAAGCTAGCAGTGCAACTCTGACTATATGGTCCTGACCAACCATGTGCAGGGGAACTTTGATCATGGTGGATAATATCACCCGTCTGTTGATGTACTTTTAAGTTGTGAGGCGATTGAACTTGTAATGGCGATCCTGTCTTGTATTGCAAATGGTTTTTAGTCACATTTGATAAAGCAGGTAGCTGCTCATTGAAAGCTGTACGATACAGTGAAAGAAGATAACGCTCCAGATGCAATATTTCAGCCTCAAGTGTGGCAATCTCCTTCCTCAGTACAGCAGAAGACTGAAGAAAAACGAGGTCAAAATTATATCCAAGAAAATAAGCAAAAAAGAAAAGACAGCATCCATTTTGAGATATTAGCTGATTCTAACAAGATATTTCAAAACAGAATTAAACCATTTCTAGCACTTCTTCGTTTTTTTTCGTTTTTGTTCCCTTTAATTAAACACCGTTGGCTAGTTCTTATGATATCCGATCCTGCATATAACGCTCCACCATATAGTTTGGATTGCTAATATTATCACATATGCATAATTCCAGTTAAAAATTGGCATTACATGATTATATAATACTGAACCTTTGGCGTTGGAGTGTGATCGCTAGGAATAGATATGATGGAACTACAACCCACTGTGTTCTCAGAATCCCAATTCAGTGAAGCCTCGCGAGACACTGTGCTCTCCAACTTTGCAATCTGTCAAAATATAAAGAAGATACATGGATGAGTAATACTTTCGAAATGAGCACTGCTTTTGATCTTGTAGACATCGGTAAACAAGGTAGTCGGTCCATTAATCACATTAGAAGGTAATTGAGTCGACAGAACTTCTGTCTTGAGAGTAAAATGAGATCCCTAATTTCCTAACACAGACAATTCCATAAAGAGAGCCTAAGATTGCACTCTGATGGTGTTGGAAAGTGAGGTGAAACTAGAATCAAAAACATTTTGTAAGCCTTCGTCACGGAGTGAAATGACATTTGCATGGATATAATAGCAAGGAGGATGACTGATTCACAGATTCTATATTGATTGCAAAGTAGTGAGATTAATGAACATTAAAACACCATGTGATGGATACTTACAGAATTCGAAAGAGAGGAAAGTTTGGGTGACATGTTTAGCACTCCGTTAAGCATATCACTGTCTGGGACACTGCGAATAAAGCAAATTAAAAGGTCTTTTGAGTTTGGGCCAAAATGTGGTGGCATGGCATAGCAGGAATTAAAGAGATTACTAACCTTGAGGAGCTCGGATGTGAAATAGAGGGACAAGAAGAAGAGAAAGAGCGCCTATCAGGACCGGACATTTACTGTTTCTGCTCTGTTGCAAGAAGTTAGTTTAGCCGGCCTATAGAAAATCTCAAACAAAGAAGCAAGCAGAGCAACGAACAGAGACATACATGAAAAGTGCAAGATGAGATCATATGGTGAACAAAACTAGAAGAATTTTGTAAAAGGAAGTTAAACTAGTAGCAGCAGTCGTCTTAGGATTACCTTTTCAGTAAAAACTTTTTAGATGTATAAATTCGAAGCCTCCAACTTTAGTTAAAGCATGGAGGGAGTTAAGTAGCGCATATAACACATCACCATCATCATAAATTTTGGTAGGAAGAGCTAGAGCACAAACAATCAAGCAAAAGACCTCTCTCCTAGTCCTACACAAAAAAGAAAAGAAAATCCTCTACCCTAACGGCAAGACAAGACAACAAATTCGCATGTGGTAACCTAAAAACGATCTTGAGTATCAACTATCGATGCATTAAAGAAAACAACGAAAGGAGAGAAAGAAATGGACGGCCCACGGTGAGTCATGGAGTAGGTGAATATTATTTGTTAGGAGGGGAAGGGAAGGAAAATGAAAGGAACAGCATAACATACTGAATTTGTCCTGTAGATGGGAGTGGGGACAGGAACCACCAAGAAAGGGGTAGAATGGAGCATTAAAAACAGCAATTATTATTATGACTCATTAACAGCTGGTGAATGATGACACCTCACAGTGGGAGCGAGAAGCAGCAGCAGCAGGAGGAGGAGGTTAATCATGCTGCCTATTTACATAAAGCTCATTAATAATTAGTTCTACTACTGCAAATAAATAAATAAATTAATTAATTAAAAAAGATATCTATCTCAAGAGATGATATCATTAGGAAGAAAGTGGAAAGTAGAGCAAGATGACTGCAACTTTGCAGGCCCAGAAGAGGAGCAGTTGGCCTTCTCTTTTTTCTCTTTTATGTTCTGGTCACCCAACCCCCCATGATCAAGGTAAGTGCTGGAATGTATTCCCCAGCTACTTCACCAAGCCCAGAGCAGAAGAATGACAGGTTGATGTTTCATGTGTGACACTCAACCATACTATCAGAAGGAAGAAAACATGTATACATACAGTAACCCATGAATTTGGAGTAGTTAACAAACGTACAGAAATCGGTCAACGCTCCACTAACTCACCTGGCGCAAGGGAAAACAATCAACACTCTGAAGTCTTGAGAGATTACGAGTCTGAATGAATGATTAGCCTGTAGCACATGACTGATATTTTAATATAGAACAACAGTTGCTTTGGGAGTGGGGCAGTGGGCACTGATTACTTTTCGTTTCGCCATCACTATCAGTTTCGTACGGGTGTAATATTTTTTTGTTTTATTTTCTCGGGGCAATCAGGACTCAGAACTAGAAGAAGAAGAAGAAGGTTAGTTAAATGGCTTGGAGAGTTGACCATCTTATATTTTATTTACTTTAATTTAATGCTTGCCACTCTCTCTCTTTATAAAAAATGTAAACGAGCTTTTTGCACGCTGACGGTAAGAGGCGATATTTAAAATAAATTTTTATTTAATTTTATAATAATTAAAATAAATATTTTAAAAAATCTCAATGATTTGAATTTTTGAGTTAAAAACGTGTTTTTAAAATAATTTTTTTTATTCTTGTGCTTCTTTTTTCTTGTGAGAATATGTTTGTTTTTTTATCAAAAGTGAGGTTTTTTAAATTAAAAAACTTGTTATAATTTCAAAAACAAGTTACAACAAAACAAAATCATGTCTTGATGATTTTTACACAAATACATGTAAAAATAAAAGAATAATTAATTTAGAAAATTACAATAAGAATATATTAAAATAGATATTTTATTCTCACTAAATATCCATGAGCAAATTTTTTTAGATATTATGTAAGTCAGGTTTATATATAATTATTAATAAAATAATTGCTGATATTATATAATCTTACTTAAAATAACTGGGTAAATCTTTAGATATTGTCTTAATAATTCTATTTTAAAGAATATTATTCTAAAAACAGTCAATTAAAAACAGATGATGGGATGGGTTAATAAAAAAAAATAGCATATACGGCGCAAGACTCTAGACTTCAAGGAACAGCCTGAGCCTTGAAAAAGTCCACCCAGCCCGTCATTTACAGGCAGGTGCTGTATTGTATTCCCCAGCCACTTCACCATCAGAAGACAGAAAGCATTCAGACACGTACAAGAAGCAGTAACTCTGGGGTGCCTGCCTCACAAATAACAAATTCTATAATGTTTAGAAGTAGTTGGTGGTTGTTTTTTTAACTCATTTTAAATAAATAAATATAAGAAGGGGAAGTGAATATGTTTTTGTTTTTATTTCTTATCATAGATTATATTAATTTTGTCTTTTTTTTAAAAAAAAATCTCACAAATAACTAATTGGATATCCTGTATATCATAAAATCTTCTTCCGTTAACAAAGATAGAGAAGGTGGTCAAAACATACCCCGATTTGTTAACTGACTTGTACTGCTACTCTAGCTCCCAAGGATCCTATACTGCTACTCTAGCTCCCAAGGATCCTATATATACGTCCTTTTTCTCTCAGCAAAACCACTAACACGCACCAAGGTGATAAAATTAACTGACTTGTTTTCCAGTTCTAATTCCAAACAAGAATGGAAGACTCAGATTCACTTGAGAGATTAGAACAGGAGATGGTAGTGCATGAGATTTTCAGGAGAAATGAATATTTTTTTTATTCAATTTAGGAATGTTATTGTTTCCTATTGAGTTTGGGAAATTTAATGTTAGAATTTTTTTCCTCTTTAAAAATTCAAGTTCAAAAAACTGATTTTAAATAGGGTTGTTTGTTTTATTTTTTACTTAAACTTTATAGCATGGTAATTTTAATAAAGAAATTGTTTACTCTTGTCATAGAATATCTGCTACGTTTCAGGTTTTTCTTGGGCTCTTCTTGTTCAACCTCGCTGCTGAAGGTGTTGAAGATGGATTCCGTGGGCTTACAGAGCCGGGAAACGAGTAATCAGGCTGCGTAAGTTATGGAGTCGCCACCAGAGAAGGAAGCCATCACTGAGGGCGGGAGAGACGCCATCAACAAGGTGATCGCCGCAGTGGTGGTTCTGCATGTCGGTCCTTCGACATCGAACTTCCTCATACGGGACCGCCACTGGGTTTGTTGTTGATAAGAATCGCGGTATCATTCTCACTAATCGACATGTCGTCAAGGGTAAAAAGCAAGTTTTAATTAAAAATATATATATTTATAATTTTTACATTACTTTATGAGAAAATAAATGAATAATTAGCTTGAGAAGACTATATAAAATATTTACAAAAAAATATTTTATTTTCATTGAATATTCATGAATAATTTTTAAAAATATATATATTTTACATGTTACATTCAATCATAAAATAAATGTTAATATTACTATAAAAAGCTATAATTTTATTTAAAAGTTATGGTATGATTAGATGATTTTTTAAAAGCATGGTATGAGTTTTTTTTACTTTAAAAAAATAACTTTTATTCAAAATACATTTTAAATTATAGTTATTCAAATTAATTTCTTTAGGTAAAAAAAATAATTTTCACCTAAAAACATTTTAAAAATGTCAATAACCCAATTCTTAAATTCAAAATACTATTTAATCACTCTAAAATCTAAAATCAAACCAAGTGAAAAAATATATATAATATCCTACATCCACATTCAACTATAATTACTATTAAACTCGGTGGCCGTGTTTTTCTGCGATGCCGGACATTATTTTTTCAAAAAATAATGTTATTGAAATGAGGTTAAAAAACAACATAAAAAACTAGTCATGATAAATGCATAGTAACATTAACTAAACATATGACAACATTGCTCATTTTTTGAACAGCATATGCTATTCATAATGAAAGAATAGACAATGTAAAATAAAATTATACGATGAAAACCTCTTTTTTTACCATTAGGAGTCACAGCCTAAAGCGCATGGTGGCCCAACATGCTGGCAGTTTTTAAACTTTTGAAATATTATTTAAATATTAAATTACGTCACTACTATAAAATTGATAAATACAAACGGAAATACCGATGGAATATTTTCGTCGGTAAATTTCCGAGAGATTTTACCGACGGAATTACCGTGAGAAAAAAATTTAAAACAAGGCAAAAAAAAAGATGACGTGTCATTTTTACCAACGGAATTACCGACGGAATATTTCGTCGGTAAAATCCTTCGGTGATTCCGTCGGTAAACTGTAAACATTGTTCATTATGTCAATTACAAAGGGAAACACTGACGGAATTTTCCGTCGGTATTTTCCAGAGAGTGTTATTTGGCGGTTTTCTGAAACAAATCAATTATTTTAAAATTTTCATTTAAATATTACAGACGGAATCACTAGCGGATTGAAAAACCGTCGGTAATTGTTGGCGGTTTCTGAAAAAAATTTACGAAATTGAAAATTTAAATTAAATATTACCGATGGAATTACCGACGGAATAATTAAAAAATATTAATATTCAATTATCCATCGGTAACACGCCCCAATAACAAGCCTGAATCCTCTTATTTCACAAGAGACAGACTCATTTCTTCTCCTTATTATTCTTCTTCTTCTTGTTCTTCTACTACTTGTTCTTCTTCTTCTTCTTCTTCTTCACTATATGTAAAAAACATCAATATATATTTCTTTCTCTTCTTTTCTCTCCTCATCTCCTTCTCTTTTCCTCCATGCTTGGGTATGTCTTCTTCTTCTTCTTTCTTCTTTTATCCTCTTACTTTTTTTTAATTAATATGCTTAACAAAAAATTTTCTTTCTCCTTAGCTTCACTTGCAACTACATTAAGGTAAGATTTTTCTTTTTTCTTTTTTTTTCATGATTTTTTTCACTATATTTGTTTTTTATTTTATTTTTAATTGTTTTTGTTCTTAATAATTGTATAAATGTTGTTGTGAGATTTTTTTGTCATATGAGATCAATTTTTAGTTGATTTATTTATAGGATTTTTAAATTTTTAGCAATTGTAACTTTATTTTTTTCATATGAATTTTTTTAGTTGAATTTATTTTTTTGTTTTATTTATTTGTTGCAAATTTGTTTGAGTTGATTTTCTTATTCTTTTTTCCAAGCATTTTTGAGTATATATTATACAGTGTTAATTTATGCTAATTTAATTATTTTATAATTTTATAAAATAAATTTTTTAATGTTTTTAAATAATTACCGACGGAATTTCTGACGGAAATTCCATCGGTAATTCCATCAGTAAATCCATCGGTAATAAAAAAAATATTATTACCGAGGGATATACCGACGAAATGGAACGGATAAATTTATTTTTTATTACCAATGAATTTACCGACGGAAAAAAAAAATTACCGACGAAAGATTCACCGATGGAGCATTTCCGTCGGTGATTCCGTCGGTAAATTAATTACCGATGGAATATGTGTCTTACACCGACGGAAAAATTTCGTCGGTAAAACTATTAAATCTTGTAGTGCGTTATCACTCTCAATCAAACCAGCAATTACAAAAAAAAAAAAAAAGAAGCTAAAAGACCCTAATACTTTTTACCCAAATTACTTACATTTCTTGGACTCAGGAATACATGTGTAATTTGAATGTTTATAAAAAATGAAAATATTGAGATATTATAGCCCTCTCTATGTTGATTCTTTTATCCTCAATGGTATTTTTGTTATTTTATAAAAAATAAAAATATTAAATAAATGAAAATACTCTCGACCAAATCTATAAAATCTGATAAACCGTGTGAAAATACAAACATATTTCTAGCTCCAAGACAAGTGTTTTTTTTTTTAAAGGACATAGACAACACTTGACTATTGTAGTGAATATTAGATTATCCATATGCCCACATAGAAGCCTCCTTTCTTTTTAGTTGTTTTTTTATCAGTTTCATTATTATTATCACTCTTACTATTAGTATCATTACAGTATTGGTATTATTATTATTATTATTATTATTATTATTATTACAAAAAAAAGCTAAAAGACCATAATACTTTTGACCCAAATTACTTACATTTTTTTGATTCACGAATGCATGTGTAATTTGAATGTTTATAAAAAAATGAAAATATTGAGATACCATTGCCCTTGTTATGTTGATTTTTTTTATCCTCAAGGGTATTTTTGTTATTTTATAAAAAATAAAAATATTAAATAAATAAAAATATCCTCAGCCAAATTTACAAAAGCTGATAAACCGTATGAAAATACAAACATATTTCTGCTCCAAGGCAAGTGTTTTTTTTTTTTTAAGGACATAGACATCACTTGACTATTGTAGTGAATATTGGATTATCCATATGCCCACATAGAAACCTCCTTTCTTTTTAGCTATATTTTTATCAGTTTTATTATTATTATTACTCTTACTATTAGTATCATTACGGTATTATTATTATTATTATTATTATTATTATTATTATTACTACTACTACTACTACTACTATTACCACTACCACCACTACCACCACCACCACCACCACCACCACAACTATAACTGATATTATTATTATCATCACTGTTACCATCACTGCCGCCGCCGCCGCCGCCGCCACCATCATCATTGAAATAACAAAAAATATAAACATTTGAAGGTAATTATTATTATTATTATTATTATAACTATCATCATCATCATTATTATCGTGTCTTTTTTTTTACAAAGAGGAATTTTACCATTTGACTATACTCACATATTTTTTTGTTTTTATATTGACACAAATTACTTAGATCCTACATGTAAATAGCTATGCCATATTTTTTTTCAGGATCATTCCTATTATATTTATATTACCTATCTAATATATTCTTATTATGTTTAATTACCTATTATATTTAATTAATAGACTACATCCAATACATTTAAATTTATATAACACATTTAATTTATATAATATTTTTATATTTCTTATTTCTTATTCCATTTTATTTTAATAAACCTCCTTCCTTTTTAATTATTTTTTTATCAGTTTCATTATTATTATCACTATCATCATCATCATCATTACTACTATTGCCACCACAATCATAGCTATTATTGTTGTTATTGTTGTTGTCATCGTCATTGACATTATTATTATTACTATTATCGCCGCTGCCGCCGCCACCACTATTCTTGTTGTTGTTGTTATTGAAATAACAAAAAAAAATATAATCTTTTGAAGGTTATTTTTATTATTTTCATTGACATTATTATTATCATTGTTGCCACCACCACCACTAATATTATTATTATTGTTGAAAAAATAAAATATAAATATAAACTTTCAAATGCTATTATTATTATAATCACCACCACTACCATTATCACCGCGTCTTCTCATTGGCAAAGAGAAATTTTACTTTTGAACTATATTCGTATTTTTTTTTGACATTGACACACACTACTTAGATCCTACTTGTAAATAGCTATACCATGTATTCTTTTCATGATCATTCCTATTATATTCATATTACCTGTCTAATATATTCCTATTATATCTACGTATATGTTATATTTAATTAATAGACTACTCCTAATACATTTAGATTTATATAACACATTTAATTTATATAATATTTTTATACATTTGATTTCTTATTCCAGTTTATTTTAATAGAATTCAAATTTATATTCATTTAGAATTTATTAAAAAATATAATTTAGAATTTCCTATAATCTTTTATTCTAAATATGAATTTAGAATGATTTACTACTACTATTATTATTGAAATAACAAAAAACATAAATTTGATTTGAATGATAAAGTTAAAGACCATAAAAACTTTGACAAAAGAACAAGGAAAAAAAATCAAAAAATCAAAAGAAAAACAACCAAATTAAAAGTAGTATTGTTCTTATTGAAAAATAAAATCAAAAACTTGATATGAAAATAAAATCATAAATCTAAACCCAGTTTAAAAAAATTGATTAATTAAATTAATTTCGTTTGGAAAATATGATGAATTAGATTTAAATTGGAGGAAATCAATCTAATTAGAAAATGATGAGATTGAAAGAAATTGAAGTATTATAGTACCAAATTAAAAGAAAGAAGGAAAGCTAGGGGACTAGATAAATTAATACATGGTATGTAAGCTAGGGGACTAGATAAATTAATACATGGTATGGAAGGATTAAAGTGCAATTAATGAAATGTTGCACCCCACTTTTCACGGGTGGCTGGCGGCATTGGGAAAAAAAAAACAGGGGGGGGGGGGGGTGTTTGTAGGGGGCAAGGG
>Ga0325410_1006779_pt1 | contig 12564 bp, 10 predicted proteins | sample PopdelMetagenome_16_FD_206182 | JGI IMG/M metagenome (GOLD analysis project Ga0325410, IMG submission 206182) | Populus deltoides microbial communities from Bellville, Georgia, United States - Xylem-PdIQD-R3 | ecosystem: Host-associated > Plants > Phyllosphere > Stem > Wood/Secondary xylem... | reverse complement strand
CCCTGACCATGGTTTGTTTTTAACTCTGGTAAACAGTATTGACAGTTAGCTAAATATGGAAAACAAATTAATCTAGTGTCCAAGACAGAAAAATAAAAAAGAATGGTGTAAATTTTATGAGTAACATTTTTCTTTTTTATATTACATGTCTATTTTCAATTTCATTTTTTTTTTAATTTTGTCTAACATTATATCTGCCTAGTTCAGAAATTAGAAGAAGGCATTATTTATATGCAGAAATATTGAATTTCTTTAATTAAATTGAACAATGGAGCTTTCTTTTTTCATCCTCGATTTATAATTTATTGTACCAAATCCAAGAACATCAAAATGCTCAGTGAGTGATATCCGAGGTAATAAATTTAGCATAGATTTGCTTAACCATATGAGCATTTTCGATTCACCAACTACTCATCCGAACATGGTAGCTATGCTTTGCTTAAATGACAAGTTTCAAGGATCCCGGTCTCAGATTTTCTTGTTAATGTTCGCGTTGTAATTTCCTTCATATTGGGAATTTCATGTGTTCAAGCACAATGCGATAGATGGATTAGCTTGGTAATTTTGCGTTCAAGGCTTGTATTTATCCATCATTTCATTGCTAATATAGATAAGATTTTGCTCAACAATGAGAGTCCAATCCTAGATATGACTGTAAACGTCTGGAATGAAGGATAATGCTGCCAGTTTAGCACTTGGTTGGACTTACCTTATGGGGGTGAGAAGAGTTGCGAGGTTCAATCTGTATATCATAAGTGCCTTGCCATTTTTCTTATATTCGTTTAGGAAATTACAATCCAGCAAGTTTTGGCATTTTCTATGTTAGTCCTTCGGTAAAACAAGATATACATGAAAGATAGCAGTTCAACTCAGGTGCAGTTTACTCGGTCACAGATTATAGGCTTTGCATTTCACGATAAGAGAATTTCATTAGGGAGTGGTATCTTTACAACTTTTTATGGTATGAAAAACCAACTTATACTCAATCAGAGCTGTCTTCTTCTGTTTTCTACTGCTTGACAAAGTGATTGAGCTTATTGAGAAGATATTATTTGCTGCTGAGATCAGACATGTTGTTCTTCAGGCAAGTCCAGCATGAAAGGAATCAGAAATTAAACCCCACAAAAAAAAAGACGTTAGGATGATAATTTGATGTGATGTTAGCCATAAACAGGCACAAGGGAAAGCAGCTTTTAATACTAATCTTCATCAACCATGGTTTTCTTCCCATCAAGGAAACTATAGAGGTTGCGGGGGCAACTAGAAAGAGATACAAGAGAGTGCATAGTTGTTTTTTGATGGAATGGTTCATTCGTTCACCATTGAAGATCTGAACAGTCACTCCACTTCCCTAACTTGAAAGACAAAACACTGGTTACTTGCATCCAATTCACATAATATGTATAGAAACATATAATTTGGAACATGAGGCTAAACTTTAATGGATTTTAATGCAAAACCTTCATGCAAAGGTGACAGTAGATCTCTGTCATGCAACTTGCGGGCTTATTTTCAGAATTTGGAATTATTAACGAGTGAAGAGAGCAGATCTTCCTGTCCTGATAAGCAAGTTTTTGCAGAAAAAAGAAGTTTTTCCTTCTGTCTGATAAATTCTGTCGAGTTGGCCCACCAACATTATAAATTTTTGCTCATATTTGGTTAGCTTGACAAGCATGAACGCCTTGGAATTTGCAGTTGACCAGTCCAGTTTTTAACCTCCAAGAAAAGGGTTTGCAGGCATTGCCTTCTGCTTGTTTTACAACAAATTTCATCAAATTTTTAACCTCCAAGGCACAGTCCATACAAGTCCTTCTAATCATTGAACAAATAATTTCCCACTTTCTTTCAACAAATTTCATCACCTGCTAGACAGCTAGATAAGTGAAGATACAAGTGCATAACCATATATCCATCACTTTACATGAAATTATCAAGCATTGAACCACTTTGCAGTCCTGAAAAGATTTTAGCCATTGAGAATGATGCGTAAGAAATTTATAAGATGTTTGGTCAAGAGCGGATATTTGATAACCAGATTTTAGGCATATAACTTGTTCATACTTCATATAAGCCTCACTATCATTGAACATGAGAAAATCCAAAGGTGACAGTGACAATTGTCCTCCTTGCACAGAGGAAGAAAACAATAGCTTATGACTCTGAAAAGAGCAGTTATATGATAATGAAGTTCACTTCTAATGGTGACCCAGTTGAACTCTTAGGCTCATGCTTTCAAAAAAATATAGCCATTCGCAACTTCTCACATATATCGAAGCAATACTAGAAATTTTCCAGATGTTCATTTCCCTCATTTCCTCATCCTTCTAAATGTAGACATGATAGTAATTAATCAGTAATTCAAACAAATAAAACCAATAAATTGATGATTAATCATGTCTAGTTTCTTCACCCTAGTCATTTTCTACCTAAAACAAAACATGGACAATAAACTTAAAAGAAAGCTGGAACTTCCAAATCAAGTTGATAATACTCTGTAACAAAAGCAACAGCAAACTCATTGCTAAGCCAAGCCATTATTAGAAAATCAACCTTTATAAAACGAACATAACAAATAATGATAATATTGAGTCTGAAACACAAGGATGCCATAAAACCTCACACAAGCTTCAAGCAAAATATCTTTGTAACTTACACATGGCAACGGATATGCTTTACAGCACTCAAGCAAGAAATGATCTTTACCAAGTTTGCTTGAACTTTAGTTGTGGCACGTGTTGTTTCTAGTAAGAAATGATCTTACCATTTTCATATCCTTTATGAACATATTATTTCACCTACATTCTGCATAATGGATTGCAATTGCAACTGCATACCAAATGATCTTTCATCTATTTCGCCCTCATCATGAACTTTTTCTTTCACCTATAGAAGTTCAAATCTTATTTCTAATCAAAGCTACACGGAGGTGCTTTTGATTTGTCACTCATTCTGAAATGGAGTTCTAAGAACACTTGAAAGTGAGTTTTCGCTTCTTCTTTCCCCCCTTTCAGCTGGAAATGAGCAGCAAGATGGTTGCATGTTATGAATGTATGATACATCACCTTAGATGCCTTTCCCACTTATCTAGTCATCTTATCTCGCATCTAATCTAAATTATGAATTTGAGAAGGTATTACAAGTCATGCAAATGTTGGTCCAAAATGTTGTCCATCATCATGGTCTTCAAGATAATTTAAGACAGTAATTTTTATGATCAGAACAGACTCTCCAAACAAAAATTTCTAAAATCAAGTGCTTAAACAAGTCTGGAAGTTGGACTCAAATCCTTATGTTGTTCTAGTAACTAACGATTAGTCAGAGCCAGCGAAAACCACTAGATGAAGGTTTTCACTGATATCCCTGACAACATCCACAAATTGATGAAGCACACTCAAAACTGCAGTCTCTACTAGCCGAGACTTGTGTCTTTTGCAATAAAATATCAGGTCAATAACAACAAAACATCTGAATGAATATTGTGTAATTAAAATGACTAAATTTAATTATGTTGTTTCACAGAAAATATAACATAAATCTAATCCATGGAATCAAAACTTGGAGCATACCAGCCTAATTCGTTCAAGATTTTCTTCATTCTTTCTTCTTGTCCTTTTGAATCCCCAAACGCTGTTGTGAAAGGGTAGACATAGGTTACTTTTGTGGCCATAGTCCTATACGCAACTACATCTCCTCTTACCAAAAACTCAAGGACATCCGGATCAAACCCTCCATCAACCTCAGCTTGTAAATATTTCCCTGAAAGGACCAAAAAAATGACTCATAGAAACTAAAATTAGCATCAATCAATGCATCTATTATCACAATCACATCTAAAATGCACAACGAAGTATATTAAAGTCCTAAACTTGTTTTTGTATCTCTTGTGTCTTCTTCTTCTTCCAAATAATCCATAGGTCATAGTGTTCAGTGTCTTTCAGAAGTTGTTAGGTATGGCTGCATATATATGGTGTAGACTGTAGATTTATAAGTTTACAAATTCAGTTTAGTCGAAATACCATTTGGGGTATCTTCAATGACTTGAATCTTGGCATTTCTCTGCGTTTTCAGGATTGCTCCCTCTAACTTCTGCAATAGTAAATTGTAAACCAAATTAGGGATAATTTAGCACAATGGAAGATAAGTAAACATGTATTTCAACTTTAAAACCTGAATTGCATTCTCTGTATCATTCTCAGGAATCCTCCATGGGAATGAAAATGATGAAGATTGCGGATTCGTTGAAACACAACCTGGGTTTGTTGACGGGCAAGGCCTAATTTTCCTGCAACATCAGAAAATTGCAGAGAGTCAAAAGTTTCGATTCAAAACAACAAAGCCATACAAACCAAAACACCCACATTTAATCCCAGAAAGTGGGAACAAAAAAGAACCCTTTGAAGAACACATGAATTCTGATTAACATACCCATTTTCTAGCCCAATCTGCAAGTTCTTGGACTGAGAAAATGGGGTTGTAGGAGAGAGAAGGGGAGGCTGAGAGTTAAGAGAAGGGATAGCCAAGGAAGGCAATGGAGAATTTAAGGTAACAGTGAGGGCTAAGGAGAAGAGATTGGTGAAGAGAATGGGTTTTGGAGTAACATTTTGTGAAGTAAAGTTAGTGATTTTGGAGGTTGAAAGATGTGGAGGAAGAACATGACCAATCAAGCTCATACTTGTTACGTTTGTTATCCTTTCCTTTTTCCAGCATTTCAAGCTGTCCTCTTGACACAAAAGACCAACAAACTAAGGGAAATCTTGCATGTCATGGTTGGAATCTTATATAGTTTAACATTCCCGCAACATGAACAGCAATCGTCGATATGTCCGAGTGGTTAAGGAGACAGACTTGAAATCTGTTGGGCTTCGCCCGCGCAGGTTCGAACCCTGCTGTCGACGTTTTTCCAATTTTCTTTCTGACAAAATAGAAAGCAGAGAGAGATAGATGATTTTTATTTGTATAGGGTTTTGTTCCAGAAAAATTTTAATCTCTCAAACCCCATGTTTGGTTTCTAAGAAAAAACGATAGACAAAACGAAAAAAGAGCTCATCTTTTTTTTCCTCGAACAAACGGAAAATGGAATATAATTCAAATCCCATTTCACCAGCAACACCACAACACTCAAAAACAACACAAGAACTAGCAATAGAAGGCCAAAAACATCTAGAAGAAACAATCCAAGCTGGTTACCAAATCCTTTCTTCTATGAACGATGAGCTTTGCAACCCCACTTTATGGTCCACCACCTCCACTGCTACGACTGCTGTGACTTCACCCATTACTTCTAAAAATGCCCAAAACGGTGCCGTCGTCATTACTGTCAATGGTGATGCTAATGCTGCTGTATCTGATTCCACTCATGAGTTGAGTGGTGGTGGTGGTGGTGTGGGTAATGGAGCTCTTGATGAAGCTCGGTTTCGGTATAAGAATTCGGTTGCTGCTCTTCGTGATGTTCTTGCGGCAATTCCTAATTCTCACAAGGTTTATTTTCTTAGAAACCGTAACCCTAGTTTTCTTTTTTTGGTGATTTTCTTGCTTAGATAGTGCATGATTAAAAGGGGCGTTTCTTTTCTAACATTTGAAGGGTATTTTTTTGTGTGTGTTTTGATTAAATGTTGCTCTAATTAGTTGCAAAATGTTATTATGATGTATTAAGATAGAATTTGGAGGAATACTGGATAGTAGTTGATTAAAAAGGAACAGTTTTTACCCTAAAATTTTGAGACATTTTTGTGTTTTGATTGGAATTTTGTTATTTAGTCTCAAATTGTCAATCTGATGTATAGAATAAGTTGGGAGTCAAGTGGAACTTGCTGTTAGAAATGTTTAAGCTTCAATACTTGATAAGTTAGTGATCTAGACTATGAATTTTTTGGGTTAACTGGAAATGTTTATGGCTTCAAATTGGGAAAAATTGTCTTTGTGATTTGGTTATCAAGCTAATAGCGTGGTTCTTTCATCTTCCAAAATAGGCAAAACCTTTTGAAACGAGTTCTCCAGCAGATGAAGCTGAGATTAAGAAGTTGGAAGAGCGAGCCTCCAGCCTAAGAAAGGTAATTTGCGGTGAATTGTGAAGTCATATGGGGTAATAGTTTTGTTGAGGTTATGCAGTTACTATTCTGTCTTATAATGGCTCCAATAGTACAACTGTATGGCATTGGGCTGATTCTTTGGATTACTAGAAAACGCCATTTATCTCATATAGTTATAATGGTTTCTGAGCTTCTTTGAAGTTTTGTGTGCGTGTTTCCCCCCTAATATCTGCACGATGTTTTCATCACAGGAACTTGCAAAGAAGAACACATATGTCAAGCTACTCATAGATCAATTACGAGAGATCATTACTGACATATCTACATGGCAGACTCCTTGTTCTGTCTGAAGTTTGTTCAGAAATCATTATTTTGAAAGGGGATGCCCGAGAATAAAGGACTGAGTCTTTGTGAGGTGATGGTGTCTATCCTGACATTTTCTTTCTTTGCGACACTGATATACATTAACTGTAGATCTCTAGAGCTAGATAGTAAGAAGGCGATTCTGGGTTAGCAGAAATTAGTAAAACCAAAGAGATTTTGAACAAGAGAGCATGGGTTGTATATCTTGACGGAAATTTCTGGTACAAGCAACTTTGATTGTTTTTTCATACGCAATGACATTCCCTGTTTGATCACTACATGAAGTGATTTCAGACATTGTTACTTTTAATTTGTAATGTCTGATTTTTGTTTGCTTTGAACCCCTTAGGAAATTGTAGCTGCATCTCATGAAATAAACAATTTAATTACTCCACATAGTGGCCTTACAATATAAATAAAATACTATCCCCGACATGTTTTAAATCAGATTACCAAGAAGTTAATTTGAAGTTGCTTTTTTTGAAAGCACACTCTAGCTGTTATGCTTTGTTAACAGATGCAAGGGTCTCCTGTGCATATGCTTGTGGTAGCCTGCTCTCTCCTTGCCCAAAGTTTTACCCTTTGGAGGTAATTTAATGTTAGGTTTCTTACCTATAGTTTTACCCTTTGGAGGTCATTTAATGTTAGGTTTCTCATCCAACTAAGTCTGTAACAGAGCCATGATACGTAATCAGGTCAAACATTGTATCAAGGCAAGGTGGCCTTCCTAGAAACTGGAGGGCATATACAGGTAAATTTAATTTCTCTGTAAAAGCCTGTTTATTGCACTGTTTGAGCAAACACCTTACAAGTGTTACAAGTTTCTTTGGCAGCGTCATTGATGGCACATTTAAAGAGAAATCGTTGATGGACATTTTTAGCAGAAAATGTTGATTCTCTTATAAGCAACTGATGTTGAAGAACATCCACATGTCCTGCGTATAGGACAGGAAGGCCGTGTATTGTGGCCTTGCAATCCTTTTTCTCGCAGAAAATTTTATTCGTCATGTTTGCCTATCCTTGTCTGCTAGCTACCGTCAGTACAGACCAAACAGAACGAGGTCCCTTCTGCATTTAAATGTGGGACTGATCTTTGCATCTGTATTGATATTGAATGCCAACCAAATTTTGGGTAAAAAATAAAGGAGGTCGTGTTTGGTTAAAGATTGCGCTCAGGCTGTAAGCTGAGTTGACATTCATCACGTATATTTATTTTCCATTTACTACTGCGCGTATCCCATGGTGATGATTCATTCTATATGGAAGAAAAAAAGAAGGGTTTTCCCCTGTTTGTGAGATCACTTTAATGGGTTGTTGAGTTGATGTGATTTTTGGAATAAATTTGTGACAGTATCTCCCTGCCGGAACTAATGAAAGAATGGAAGAATGTCATTTTGAGAGCTTAATGAACACCACAAATTGCGTGCTTCTGTATCCGAAATTTTTTTTTCATAGGCAAGTGTTACTGGGGGCGTGCTTATTTATGAACACAAGTAGCCTGTCTGGCCATTCATGAACACAAGTAGCCTGTCTGGCCATTCATGACTAATAACTCGAGGCTTGTGCTTCGCTAGACTGTTTGCTTCAAACGATCCAAGGTAAACAAAATCGTCCTGCAGGAGAACTTTCCTTCTGCTTTATTGCACTCTACTTTCACCAATTGAATGACAAATGAAGCTACACACAGTTTTGAACAGGTAAATAGAGGGAAACCCCCCAGAGGATTAACAACTAATTGTGAACTGAAGATCTAGTAGTGAGCGATGATCTCATATCTACAATGGCAGATTCATCTGCTCCTAAATTGATAGCCTCTTTGCTAGCTCTAATGAACCTTGTAACAGAACCTTCAACATAATCTAGAGCTTCTTTTACATTCATTTTCTTGCTTATCTCATCTGGGAAGCTGCTCAAGAAGTGGTCACCGTTAAGAACAGCAGCTAGTTGAACTACCTCGCTCTGGAATTCGGATAATGAACTATCTTCTTTTGCTTCTGTTGTTCTCAGAGGTGCTACATCTGGCATGGTCACTGCAATGAATTTGGAAAGGAGAACTTAAAAAAAGAAAACAATCTATCTCCACCTTATGGTTTATCACTACACAAAATTAAAGAAATTATCAAGCTATCACTAATTAAATCTGAGTCATTTATGCCTAATTGTGCATTGATAAGACTCTTACCTGGGCAGTCAGTCCTGGGAGAGGTTAACTCCCCAACAACTCCTTCAAATGTGCCGGCCCATGCATCTCTGTGTGTCAAGAAGTTTGAGGAGAGGTTGAACATTTTCTTTATGGTTGCAGGAATTGAAGAGTGCTCGAACTCTGAGCTTGGAGCAGGCCCATTTGGGCTACCTATCACTGAAAAAATAAACAAATAATGATATCAACACAGCAGAAAATGAAAGAGGGAGCGTGAAACAACAGAACATAACGTCCATGCTTCAAAAGTCAAAGTGTTCAAGAACAAAGTAGCTAATGACATTAGGTACCGGCCAAACTTCAAATGAAAGATAAAAAATTAAGCTTACCAGTGCCTTTCTTGATCCAAGGAGAGACCATAATTGTCGGCACACGAACTCCAAGCCTATCAAACTTGAAAAAAGATGGGGCAGGGCCGGTGTTCCCATCTGGGCTGGGAACATTGACATAAGGAGTCTCGACATGGTCATAAAACCCCCCATGTTCATCGTATGTAATGACCAAAAGGGTCTCATTCCATTGGGGGCTAGCTCTCAATGTCTCATAAACCTCCTTAACCAAGTTTTGACCATTAGCAACATCATGAGATGGGTGATCATCATTTGCAGGCAATCCTATAAGATCAAAATACCTTGGTTCAATCACAGTTAAGCTTGGCAGCTTCCCATCTCTAGCGTCTTTCTTGAACTTGAAATCAAACAGATGGAACTTAAAAATATACTTCAATTTCCTCATGTTCCTAAAGAACAAAGTTGTTGGAATGTTTTGGAAGTAAATTCCAAAGTCCTTACCGTTCTCATGAAGTGAATCAAAAATTGTCTTCTGAGGATATCCTATAGCCAATTGCTTCTTAACATGGCTTGTTGAGCCATGAGAAGTAGCAGAATACACAAACAGCCTATTGGGTTGTGTTGGACCAGGGATTGAAGAAAACCACCTATCAAAGACTGCAAATTCCCTTACAAGTGTGGCGTAAACTGGCACAGATTCAGGCCTAAAGCCCTTCATGACAGTTTCAGAGAGGTTTTGTGACACGGAGAGAGCTTGTTCAACAAAACCACTCATTGAAGGAAAAGAGCTATTGCCAAATACCTGTTGCTCCACAGCTTCAAAAGAGTGTCCAGGATCTGGATCCACAAACTCAGCATCATCTGAGAAACAAATGGATTGTGGGCCTGGATTCTTGGTCGATACAGGATTGCATTCTGTTCCAGAGACACCATTGATTGCTGGATTAATAGATTTCTTCATCCAACCAATCATATGATCAAAAGATCTGTTTTCCATCACCAAAACCACAATGGTCTTGATGGGGCTTGGTTGTTGGGTCGTAGAAACAAATGAAAGTGTAAGAAACAGCAAGAAAATGGAGGGAAATGAAGGTGGCTTAGTTCTGAATCTTCCCATTCTTGTTTTTTTTCTCTTGCCAGGAGATACCCCTCTTGGCAAAAGTGGGTTTGCTTTAGCTCTGGCCTGTGAGCTTATCTGCTTTCTTGTCTTTATAATCAAATAAAAGAACTCAAACAGGAACCTCTATTGTCTATTGATTGCCAGTGTGAAGTAAATTAGATTTGGTATCTTATACAGTTATTGCTTGAGTGGATACTATAGAGTCAGAATGAGATGGAGTAGTTTTCACTGTACTAGTTTTGGCCACAGAGAGAATAAAGAAGCTTCTCTGTTTTTTTTTTTTTGTGTTCTTCCTACGCTTTTGCTTTTTATAAGAGAGGTGGTGGTGGAAATAAAGGGAAAATGACATTTTGTGTGTTTAATATACTGATCGCTTTCATAATTCTAGTTAGATTTCAGTAAACTTGGTCAAATATACCCAGATCTTTAGCAGATTCAGTTTTCTGTGATTTGATTATATCTTGCTAGATAAATATATTATTTAATAATTGTTTTTTTTTAATATTTTTTTAAGTAATATATAAAAATAATATTTTTAAGTTTTTATTTATTTATTTTTAGTATCAATATATCAAAACAATTAAAAAAATATAAATAAATTTATTTTAAATAAAATTTATTTTTGACCTACCTCTAGACCACAATTCTAAACAAGACTTAATTTTGGGTTGGTCTTTATCAAATTTATTAAAAGATTGTTTGTCATTGTGTTTCTTGTTATATTTAAATGTGTTTTAAAAATATATTTGGTGTAAAAAAATTAAATTGGTGGTTCTTTTAGTATTTTTTTGATAATTTTAATTATTGATGTAAAAAATTAAAATTAAAATTAAAAAAATATTATTTTAATATATTTTTAAATAAAAAAATATTTTGCACCACAATATCAAATACACAATTAACCCAACTATCTTTAAAGAAAAAAACAGCAGGGTTCATTGCATGGAAAACTGAGATTTTTAAAACTATTTTTTAAAAATAATAATTTCGGTTAATATATGTTAATACAAAAATATCCCTTATTATCAAATAAAAAAACAAAGATATTTAATCTCACAAATTTATTAAGTGAATCGGAAATTCATGAAATTATGAAGACTGTTAATGGTAAAATCTCGTGTTTTTTTCTGCAGTGGAACTCCTTTTATAAATTGAAAGAATGTCAATATGAAGGTATCTTTAATTAATTTATTTATTTATTTATTTATTTTGTTTTTTTCTGAGAGCACGTAGTTTTATTTGTGCTGGGCCCCATAAACTCCAGAATTGACAGGTTGCATATTACCCCGTGATGGAATTAGAGAATGACAAATAAAATATCAAATATATTGCTTAATTAGCTGGCACTCGATAAAAAGTCTTCCACATCATATATATATGTATGTATGTATGTATGTATGTATGTATGTATATTGGCAATATGTTATGTTAAATAATGTTACTTCACACGGCTTCCTGCAGGTTGGATAAAAAAAAAAAACTTGGAAAATAATTTTATATTAATTAATTTTTCTGTAAGATATTTAAGAAACTTCATGACAAGTGAATTAAGTTTAAAGATTTAATGTAAAATATTTTTTATTAATTAATTTTTATATAAATATTTTACAAGAAATAAACATAAAAACTTTTAAAAATGTTTTGTTAAAGCCAATCAAACACAGCATAAGAAATTATCGTAAATGATAGAAGCTAGGCAAGTGTTGCTATTGCATGCGTGGCAACTTTAGGGGCTTCCAGTAGTGAGTGACACGTCATGAAATGGAAAAGGAATTGAAGAAGACACATGGAAGGGTATGAAAGGTCAAAAACATGAAGATTAGTGCTTTGTCCGTTCCTGCCTGGAACATCAACTGAATTAGCGCTCAACTTCAAATATTTTGTAACTTTCTTCTAACAAACTAATTCTAATTAATTTATAATACCATTGTCATGATTGTTAGATTTCAGGAATATGGGTCGATCGAGTATACCACAGTGATTCATAAGGTTGTTTTTTAAATTATTTTTTATTTTAAAAAATATTTTTAGCAAAAATATAATCTCATAAATAAATAATTTATGTTTTTTTTGTGTTTCAAAAATGTTTTTTAAAAAATTTAAATTTTTTTTTTTAAATTAATATTTATTTTTAGTATTTTTAAATTATTTTAATGCGTTAAAAATAATTTTAAAAAAATAAAAATATATATATTTTTAAATAATCCGTGAGTGAAACAAGAAGAAAAAAGAGGAAAAGGGACTGGACCCGAGAGGTGACAGGAGCGTGCCTGGGTCCACAGGCGACAGAGGAGCACTGGACCTCTGGGATAAGGCGTGGGGCCCTAAACCCACGGGTACTAATAGAAAAATGAAGAACATCCCCTTTCCTGCTTTACCTAATATGAAGCACTTGATCCTTAAAATGTACTATCCATCTTTCCAAATTTGTTTCGAAGCTCTTGTGAATAGTTTACTTGGGGTTTGTCGTCTAGAGTCTCTATTCCATGCAGAAGGCAGGAGGTTTCAACAAGGATTTCATCAAAGTTTTCTGCCAGAAACTAAAGCAGAGAGTAGAAAGAC
>Ga0325410_1006774_pt1 | contig 12567 bp, 7 predicted proteins | sample PopdelMetagenome_16_FD_206182 | JGI IMG/M metagenome (GOLD analysis project Ga0325410, IMG submission 206182) | Populus deltoides microbial communities from Bellville, Georgia, United States - Xylem-PdIQD-R3 | ecosystem: Host-associated > Plants > Phyllosphere > Stem > Wood/Secondary xylem... | reverse complement strand
TTATGATGAATTGGCAGCTCGGATTGCAGCTCTTAAGGGAAGATAATTAAAAAGATGGCATTAGGTTATTAGATAGCTCACTTAGCATTCTTTCTATTCTTTAAAAGGCACAAAGGAAAAAAAAAAATCATTTGATTCCTTAATATTACTCAAAAACATGTCCGAAAGCTACATTGATGACCATGTAGATTGCTTTTCTTTATGTTGAAGGAAGGTTGAGTCTTGACAAATTACGTGTTTATTTATTTATTTTTTTTAAAATCACTTGTTTTTATCATACATGTATTTTTCAAACTATCATAATATTATATGCTGTAAAAATTAATAAAAAATTTATTTATTTATTTTTTATTAAAACATTGTTTAAGGGACTCGAATTATTAAAATAAAATAAAATATTAAAGTTGAAGATCTAATTAAGTTATGCTTGAATAATTTTAGATAATTTAATTGATGATACCTACTTACGTTTCATTTGGAGGAAACGACACTAGGATAAATATTAGTTTTCTCCATTTTATGAGTTTCAAGGATAAATGGTATTTGTTTTCTTTTATTTTTATTTTCTTTTCCAAGCCAATAGTCTCATAAATTCAGAAATTAATTGCAGTTAAATAAAAGATTTACCAATTTTCAAATAATTGAACATGCAAAACATCCCATCGCAAAGGCTTTAATTAGAATATGTTTGGTATTATAAAGGTAATTACTTTTTAAAATATTTTTTATTTGAAAATATATTAAAATAATATTTTTTTTAAATTTATTTTTAATATCTACATATAAAAATAATATAAAAAATTAATTTAAAATTAATTTTTTTTTTTTAAAGATAGAAACATCTTCTACCACCATTATCACTAGGGGGCTAATTGATACTAGCTTATGCAAGTTTCTTCTTCAAGTTTTTAAGACCCAAGATTTTTTAGTGGGGTGTTTTTAAAAAAGTTAGGTTTTTAAAAATGTTCTTTTTATAAAATTTATTAATATAATTTTTTTAGATTTTTTAATTTTTTATATTAATATATTAAAAATAATAAAAAATATAAATTTAATATTTTTTCAAGATAAACATAATTTTAAAAAATATTTAAAAGTTGAAACTACTATATTCTCAAACTACTTCTAAAGTTAATTGTCTTCACATGAAAGTTTAAAATTTAATTGTCTTGCTCATGAAAGTTGAGTTTAAGTTAAATTAATAAGATAATAAAAAGAAAGGAGTGAAAATCAGGGATGAAAATTTAATCAGAATCTAATGGATATCAATCTAACCTGACCTGAATGGATGAATATTCTTTTGACCTAATTAATAATAGATAAGGTATGTATATTATCAAACTCGACTTGAAAATTGTCCAAACCTAGGCTGAAATATATATTTATATTATATAAATATATTTATAGAATATTTAGATTTTTTTAATATAATATAAAATATACATAGCTTAATATTGATATAAAACACATATATAAAAATAATATTTATCATTTAATATACATATACATACTTCAAAAAACAAATATATATATATTAAAGTTGAAGAGCCAAGTCATGCTTGATCCAAAGTAAAGAATAATTTTAGATAATTTAATTGATGGCTAAAGACTAGGATGAAGATTAGTTTTCTTCATTTTCTGAGTTTCAAGGATAAATGGTATTTGTTTTCTTCTATTTTATTTTTATTTTCTTTCCCGAGCCAATAGTATCACAAAAGAGAAATTAATTGCAATTAAATAAGAAATTTACCAATTTTCAAATAATTTAACATGCAAAACATGGCTAAGCTTTTAATTACAACTTGCTTGGTATTCTGGTAATGATTATTTTTTGAAATACTTTTTATTTGGAAATATATTATAATAATATTTTATTTTTATTTTTTAAAATTTATTTCTGACATCAACATATAAAAACAATATAAAAACATTAAAAAATTAATTTAAAATAAAAAAACAAATTAATTTTTTTAAAAGATAGAAACTTCTTCTATCATGTAAGTCTAAAATGGGCTCTTATCACTATGGGCTAATTGAGACTCAGCTTATGTAAGTTTTTTCTTTGGCTTCAAGCTTAAGACGCCGAGTTTTTTTAGTGGATGTTTTTAAAAATGATAAGTTTTTAAAAATATATTTTTTTTAAAATGTATTAATATGATTCTTTTATTTTTTATATCAGTATATTTAAATATTAAAAAATATCGATTTGATTTTTTTAAAGATAAATATATTTTTAAAAAATATTTAAAAATAGAAGCTATTGCATTCTCAAACCCATTTCTTAATTTAATTGTCTCTCAAGTGAAAGTTTAAGTTAAATTGATGAGAGAATAAAAAAGAAGGGAGTAAAAATTGGGGATGGAAATTTAATCAGAATTTGATGGATACCAACCTAACCTGACTTGAATGGATAAGTATTTTTGGACTTGATTAATAATAGATAGGATATGCATATTATCAAAACCCGACTTGAAATCCATCCGAATCTAAGTCAAAATATATATTTATATTATATAAATATATTTATAAAATATTTCAATTTTTTTAATACAATATAAAATATCACGTATGTGTGTGTATATATATTTTTTTTTTATTGATTAATAAATAATACTACAACATTCAATTACCTATTGTAATCCCAGTGAGAATCTTCTACATCAGTTATGCAGAAAATGAAACCTTAGGAAATCTAAGACCCTATTTGTTTGTTGGAAAATAGTTTTTTTTGGAAAGTGAATTCCGAAAAAGTAAATTATTTTCCGATGTGTGGTAGTGTAATGGAAAATAAGTTGGAAAACACTTTCCAGTGTTTGGTTATGTCATAGAAAATGAGCTGAAAAATAATTTATTAATAATTTATTTTTTTCAAGTTTATTAAAATAATGAGGAACAAATCTTACAAATTAAAAATTTGAATGAGAATGAAATTGAAAAAAAAATATAATTTTATAAATTATCTCAAATAAAATAAATAATAATCAAAATAATAGAGATCAAATTTAAAAAATAAAAAAATTGAAAGATGAAGAAATTAAAATAATGATAATTAACATTTCATAAATTATTTCAAATAAAATATGTAACAATCAAAAGAATGAGGATCAAATTTGATAGATAAAAAATTTTAATTAAAAAATGATAAGGGAAAAGCAAATAACAATTATAAAAATGAGGACCAAAATTAATATAAAAATTAAATTCTAATGGATGAAATTGAAAAACAAATATTCAAAACAAAATATATATAGCAATCAAAAGTTTGAGGACCACATTTGATATAATCAGCAAATAATATGACATTTCTAAATTTTTCACAACTTCCGGAAAGTATTTTTCGTCCAAAATAAAAGGAAAACACTTTTCTGGAAACCAAGCTAAATTTTTCTTTGACTGGAAAGTGTTTTTCGTTGACTAAAAAGTGTTTTCCGTTGACTAGAAAGTCTTTTCCGTTGACGAACTTTCTTAATGACAAACCAAAACAGAAAAATTTTAAAAGTAGTTTCCTGAAAACCACTTTTTAGGAAATAAACACAGCCTAAATGTGAATGGAGGGCCAAGATTTAGATGGTGATGAGCGAAGCCCACCTGGGTATGTTATCACTGCTTTTCATAACATTTATGTCAAAAATATTATGTTATTTTTTATTTGATGGCCACACAAAAGTGAATTAATGATGTTACTCTAGCTTCTTATCCAGTGACTGCATCAATTGCCACCACTTCCCCCTCCCCCCTTAAATTCACTGAGAAATTATGGTGTATATAGAAAGAATGATAAAGATCCACCAATATGGTTGAAATGAAACGGGTTCAGGCTGTTTGTGAGTTTCGTGGAAATTAATAAGTGTCTTGTGGAATATTTTCTAATTCTTAATATCTGCCAAGTCAGTTGCATGATCACATTGTACATCTCTTGTGGGTTTTATATTTTCTAAATTTAACTATCTTAAATTTTTTTACCCGAATCTTGAGTATTTCTTGTGCGACAGGAATTTATTTCATAGTGTTTGCCAGGGCTAGTCGGTATGCTGCTTGCACATGTTGCTAAAACAGTTTCTATAACAAGTATCAGTGGATGTGTTCTATGTTGAATCTTATCCTTATAGTTTTTGTTGATGGATTATCTAAGGTTCACTCACTGAAGTATGCACTTTTCAATTACTTGATTAGCTTTTGTTGTTGGATCATCTAAGGTCCCATGTATTGTTTTTGACTAGTTATGGTGAAGGAAAATTTACTCCCACCAACCCAAGGTGTTTGTGCTTCTCTTTATTTATGTTCATCTCATGGTGATTGTCCATTTAGAAATGCGTTTATAAACTTTCTTCGCCTTACTGAATTACCCATCAGTAAGATATGTCATATTAGCAAAACATTCATATTGGAAAATCATATTTAACCAACAAGCTTTAATGGATGTGTTAATGTTTCACTAAAATGTTATTTTTTAAAAGAAGACAAATGCTTAGGAACAGAGAAAGATTAGAAATGCTTAAGATTTCATTTTTTTAAACAAGTTGTGTTGGTTATTGGGTTAGGCCTGGTCCACTCATGATGGATGGGTCTGATCTAAGTTTTTAGAGGAGTTACTAATGAAAGTAACCACTTTCTCTAATTATATATAAAAGGGACATAACTCATATGAAAAGATTTAGTTTTTCATTTCTTGAATAATATTTTTGTCTTTCTCTTCTCCCATCTTAGACTCTCTATATTACTTTGACAAGATTTATAAAGACGTTTGAACCGTGGAATATCAATTTGATTCTAGTAATTGAAGTGACACTGAAGTAATCGATTCAGGGATAAGAAAATGAATTCTCACAAGCAAGTTTTTTTTTTATTTTACATTGGTATCAGAGCCATGATTTTTAATATTTTTTTATGCAGTAGATCTGTTACTATATAAATGTTAGATGTAAATTTTATGTTAAAAGAATACTTCTATTGATTCTTGGATTTACAAAACTTTATGAAGTAATTTAGTTATGATTTTATCTTTTCTATCATTAATTAGAAAAGACCTTCTGCAAAATAAATGGTAGTTGTATAATTGCTATGTGTTTATCAAAAAATAAAAAACAATTACCAATTAATCGTGTGAATTGGTAATGGAAACTGTCATTTGGTAGTTGAAAAATAAAAAAATAAATAAGGAAATTAATATTAATTTATTGTTAATATAAATTGTTTAATTGTGGCGCAATTTATTCATTGTTAAAATAAATTGCTTAATTTCCGTCTCAATTTGTTTTTAACATAAATGATGATACATGTCTTAATTAAATATTAAGTATAATATTTATGTACTTTTGAAGTATTTTGTTGTAGTGGATAAATAATAGCAAATTGATCATTTATTGAGTTATGCCTTCAATCATCTTCACAAAATTTAAGAGCACTTGATTATATGTATCATTGGATGAGTAGACTAGCTATGAATGATGTTTATGAATTCTAAATGGAACATTAAATGTTAATCGTTCTCAATTCTCTGCATGTGGAATGGATGTCGGTGTGACTATCGTTGGAATATAGGCTGGAATCCTTAGATTTCAACAATCTCGCTAATGAAATGCTGCTTGAGAGGGAACGTTAGTATGCCGAAAATGGTATACGACGCGTTAGAAGAAGCACATGTCGTTTTGATGCTGCTGCTAAATTCATTGTATGGTTTGAGTATAATGAACTTAAAGGAGATGACTTTGATGAAGTAGATAACGTAATTGAAGACTCTACTTATGTACCTATAATATAAAATAATTCTGAAATTTATTATTCTTAATATTGTATTTTTTTTTAGTTTTTCTTTAAGATAATTGGTTGTTTATTGTGAACTGTATATTTTATGTAATTTAAGTTTTAATTACATTATATGCATATATATGATAATATTTACAACCTGATTAGTAGGAGTTATTAGTTGAAACTAATAACTATAATTTTTCATTTATTTAAATTTTTAATAATAATTAGACCATACAAATGGAAATTAATTAAGTGTTTAACATTCTTTTCACTTATATTGTATGTGTTAGATTATTATTTGTTTAATTTAGAATGAAGTGACAATATATGTCATTTAAATTGTACTAGATACTAATATTTGTAATTGGTGTCAATAGCGCTTAATATGGCTGCATCTAAGAGTATAATTGCTGATTTGAACCATGAACACAAACTAAGTGAAAATAATTATGATGTTGGCATCGTAAGATTGAGTATCTCCTGGAAGAGTAAGAAATGCTGGAAACAATCACACGACCGATGACTGAACCTGAGTAAGGAAACACTGCTCAGCATAAGCTTGATATGGAAGCATATCAAACCCATAAATGCAAGGATCGTGTAACTCATATTTTAATGCTGAGCAGCATGATAAATGATATAATACTGTGTTTTGAAAGGCATCTTTCAGCTCAATCTGTTTGGGACGCAATAAAGATTTAGTATGGAGGAACCTCTACTACTAGACTTCGTCAGTTAACTCTGAAATTTGATAGTTATAAGAAGCGCCAAAATCAGACGATGAGGCAGCATCTTACAGTAATGTCTAACATAATCAGTGAATTAAGGGGTGTTGGGCGTGATATGACTGATGAACAACAAGTCCAAGCAGTTATTCATTCTTTGCTAAGCAATTGGAAACACATGTATGTTAACCTTACCAACCATAACAACATCAAGACATTTGATGATGTTGCTCGTCATGTTGAGCTTGAAGAAGATCGACTTTACGCTAAGAAGCCTATAAACGAGGCTTTTATATTTGAAACTATGATGCGTAGAGCATATAACTCTAAATATAAAAAAGGGTAAGGCTAAGGGTCCTAAATATGGCAAGAGAGGGATAAAAGCGAATAGTCGTGGACATAAGCGCAAGCATGGGAAACACGGCGGTAAGAAAGACAAGAATATGAATTGTTTCAATTGTGGTAAACCTGGTAACTTTGCTCATGATTGCACTAAGCCAAAGATAATGTTTAACTGCAATCATCCTTCTAACTTATACGTTAGCAGTTGTTTAATGCTTGCTGAATCTGTTCCTTTCTAGACTGTAGACTCAAGAGCATCTGACCACATAGCAAGGGATTGAACAACCTTTATGGAATTTTGTTGAATTCTAAAGGGAAGTAGATACATATACATGAGAAATAATGCTTCTGTTGCTGTGCTTGGGATTGGTACCTGCAAACTAGATTTGCAGGGCGGTCACACACTTTATCTTCATAATATACTCTACGCTTTAGAAGTTTGATGAAATCTTGTGTTGTTCTTGCTTTACTCCAATCAGGCTTTAATATTGCGTTTGTTGGTAGTTATGTAAAAATATATCTAGATAATATTTTTTATGATTTTGGTTTTGTATTAAATAGTTTTATGGTGTTAGACACCGTTAATGTATCTATTAATTATTATGCTTTAATTTATGTTGTTCAAAATTCGAGCACTATTAATTATAGTAATATCATAACTTGGCAAGCTAAATTAGAACACATTGGGCAAGCTCGATTACATAGATTAGCAAGAGATGGTATTTTAGAATCACTTACCAAAAAGGAATTGCTCGTTTATGAGCATTGCTTTACTGGAAAAGCAACTAGATTACCATTTAGTAAAGCTAAAAGAGCTAGTAGTCCATTACAACTTATTCATTAAGACATTTGTGGCCCAATTAATGTGAGGCCAAGACATGGAGGAAATTATTTCATCACATTTATAGATAATCTTACACGGTTTGGTCATGTTTATTTGATTTCTCATAAGTCTGAAGCATTGGATTGCTTCATTCAATACACTAATCTGGTGGAAAATAAACTATGCATCAAGATCAAAGCTTTAAGAACTAATCGAGGACGTGAATACCTATTTGAACAATTTAAAATTTTTTGTGATGAAAGGATATAACGAGACAAGTAATTATTCCTTATACTCTATAACAAAATGGTGTAGCAGAAAGGAGGAATAAAACCCTATTTGACATGGTTAGTTCAATGATGACACAAGTTAACTTACCAATTTACTTTTGGGGAGATGCACTGTTAACTGCTGCTTACATACTTAATCGTGTGCCCTCTAAATATGTCTCATCCACCCCATATGAACTATGGAATAACATCAAACCTAATCTAGGTTATTTCCATCCATAGAGGTGTGCAACTTATATTCACAATACTTCTAATGAATATGGAAAACTTGGTCCTAGGGGAAGAAGTGTATCTTTATAAGATATTCTGAACATTCCAAAGGATTTGTATTTACTGGTGAAAAAGCTAATGGAAAAGTGACGGAGATTGAATCGCATGATGTTATATTCTTAGAAAAGGTTTTTCCAATGACAGGTGAGGTTGAAAAAGATTTTCAATTATATAAAATAAAAAATCTAGATTATGGAGTTACAAGCCATTTAGTAGAGGACTTAGAAGAAAGTTTTAATCCTTCTAGAAATAGTGGGAGTGATCTTGTGTCTATTCTTACTCTCATGAAGCAAGATCATGAGCAATCTCAACCTTGAAGAAGCATTCATGAACCAATTCCTCGTCATCGATTTGAGATTGAGGGGGAAGCGTTCATGATTGCTCTATAACATGCTGAAGAGCCTAAAACATTTTGTCATGATCTATTTGATTTTAAAGCAAGAGAATGAATTAAAGTTATGGAAGAAGAAATGGAGTTGATAAAAACTAATCAAGTCTGGGATATAACCCATATGATGGATGAACCTGATCAAAGTTTTTAGAGGAGGTACTAAAAGAAGTAACCGATTCCTCTAATTATATATAAAGAGACATAACCCATATAAAAAGGTTTAGTTTTTCATTTGTTGAATAATAGTTCTCTCTTCTCCCATCTTGGATTATCTGTATTACTTTGACAAGATTTATAAAGACGTTTGTACTGTGAAATATCACTTTGGTTCTTGTAATTGAAGTGGTATTGAAGTAATCGATTCGGGGATAAAAAAATGAATTCTCACTAGTAAGTTTTCCTTTCAATTCTATAAGTTGCTTTCTGTAATTGTCTACGGACTGTGGAGATGAAATTAGTGACAATTATGCAAGTAATGTCAATCTCAATTCTAAAGTTTCAAACTACCAAGAAATAGTGTCCATGAACTTTATTGGATGGATTCTTGGCCATCCCTGACAAGTTTAGGAAACCCCACATATCATTAAAGGAGGGTTGATATTCTTCACCAGGCATTGTAATCCTTATATATATCAAAAAAATCTCCCTTAGTTTTAATCATTGTATAAAAAAGAACTGTATTTGATAGTCATTTACATTAACAAACATGTCTTGTTTTTTTACTGGTGATAACAAGTATTCTTGGACCACCGCAGAAGTTGCTGGTGTAATTTACAGTGATGATCAAACTAATGCTCTTTTCTGTATTCTAGAGAAACCAATGTCCCTTGGTCCAAAAAAGTTATGCATCAATAAAGGAGAATATCTTTAATGACGCTGGGACATGATAGCAAGCAATATGGAATAGTGTTTAGGAATCAGGATAGAATTGGGATAACTGTCTTAAGAAGATATTTATCTAATATAGTTTACTCGTTTTAGTAAGGGCACATGATATGCCAATATGATTTTGCAGTTCTTGTTGAATTCATTAGGGTTCTTATATCTCAAAGATGATTTTTGTTCTCTTAGTATATCACAAAAGGCTGAAGGGTGCTAGTCCATCTAGCTAAAGAAAGCATACAAAATAAAAAGAAGGGCTCTCCATGGATGCATTGCTAGATAAAGTGTAATGCCTTGGTTATCACTAATTATAAATCACCCCATTTTGCACTTTGTCATAATTCTGTTGCATTTTATAGTCTTTGCAATATAACCTTGTTAGAATCCTTGAATTTGAATGTTTAGCAAGAATTTGAGTGATAATTACATTTCTCTTTGTTTTTTTTTTTTTAGGTTTTGTACTTGGCATTGGGAAAAAACTAAAACTTCAATCTAGATGATCTTGATGCTGTGGGAAATTGTTATTCACACTTCTGAAGTTATCTTGGAAGGAGGATAGGGAGTTTGTCTCCATATTATTGCTTCTGTTGACTTGAAATACATTGCTAAATTTCAAGTTCATAATGTAGTGATGTAGAGAATGACAACCTTATACAAACACTATCAGATTTAATAGTTTACCGACAAAATGTTTCGTCGGTATTTACACTAACATTCCATCTGTGATTATTTTATTGACGGAATCATGGACGAAAAATATTTATTCTGCCGATATTTACACTAACATTCCATCTATGATTATTCTATCGATAAAATCACGGATTGAGAATGTTCGTCAGAAAAACAATCATCGGTAAATTCTAGTTTGTTGGTAAATTTAATAAATTTACCGATGGCTTAACAAAAAGACCATTCGTGCTAGAAAACAATTACCCGCTTCAGTTCGTCGGTAATTCCCTAGTACTATTTAGCATATCGGCGACAAGAGAACCGTATGTAATTTCATCAGTGAGTTGTAGTGGCAGTTACAATAATTATTCTTCAACTCTCTAGAATATACCGATGGATTGATTTTGTCATTAACTTAACAGTAGCATTGATATTTTTTTGTAATTCTTTTCCATCTCTCTGGAATATACTAACGAAATAAGTCCGTCTGTAACCCCGTCAGTAATAATTTAAAAATATTTTTTAAAAAAAATCTATCAAACAGAAATAGAAAATAATAAAAAAAATAAATTAATATAAAATTAAAATATTTAAAAATCAATTATCTTAATATAAAAATCAAATATTTATTATAAATTTATACGTTCAAATACAATGAAACTAGAATAGAAGCTGTGCTAGAGGAGAAGGAAGAGGCTGGTCGTTCCTAGGACCGTTGGGCCAATAACGGGGTGCATATGTACCACTCATCTATGATCTTATATCCATTACTATTCAGTGGAGTTCTTCATAATCCGTAAAGAGTTGTTCATATTTTTCAATGAGATGATCCGTACATTCTTATACTCCTTGAAATAACAAGGTTATGAACTTCGGAGATTGAGTGCTCAAGATTGATTGCGAGCATCCAATGATTGAAACACTACAAGCCTTCCAGAAGTTCTTAGTCATAATGTTAAAGAGTTCATGCACCCAATTTGTATCGAGTCCACCGAATAAATCCTACCTCCAAACATAAATCCGGATCAATATCAGGGTGGGTCGAAGGATTATCCTCGTATCTCTCATTCAACTAGCTGTTATATGTCTAAATGAAAAATAAATTCATCAAATTCAAGTAAATAATAACTTAAGAAAAAAATGGTTGAAAACCAATATATCATAAAGTGTTGAGCTTGGCTATCCACGAACTGTTGCATCCCTTTTTTACGGTCATCACTTTGCACGTGCATTTTCACAAAAAGCTTCACTAGGCTTGGCTCATATCCAAGAGTCGTAACTTGTAAGATAAAAATGTTGTCAATATTTGATGACATGAATAACCTCTGCAGTCTAGGTATAATTGAGAAGTATCTAATTTTTTTTATGTTCGACAAGAGTCCTTCCCCTGCTAGTTTTAGGTTTATAATGAGAATGCCCACACGTCATGCACTCGGTCAGCTCTATATTTTCAAGGCAGTATAGCATGTAGAAGTTTGGACACATGTCAATTTTCTGGTATCCTAGACCAAGGGGTTTCATTATGGACTTAGCAGCGTAGAAGTTCTCTTTCAGCATGTTCCCTTCAGATAAAATGTTTCTCGCCCATTCGACAATTATGTCATGACCGACCTCACTTAACCTATAATATGACTTAATGATAAATACTTATGCAACTACCGATAATTTACTGTGATTTGTATAACCATCTTATAATGATTCATTAGAATCTTTCAAAAGATAAAAAAAAAAAAAAAAACCTGGTCACATTCGTGGAAGTTGAGTTGTGTTGAGATTGAGGGGGGGTGGTTGTTTGTTGCAGAAAAAAATGGACAAGGAAGAAGTAGAAATGGGGGAGGGGGGGAGAGTCGAGCGCCAGGTCATAAATTAAATATTACCAACAGATTGACCGACAGAATTATTCCAATGGTAAATTTGTCGGTAAAAATATCATGTCATCATATGATTTTCCTTCTTGAGTCCTTTGTAATAACCTCTGTAATGTCGTTTGTATATATCGACGAAAGTTTTTCGTTAAGATATTCATGGATGAATTTTACCATCGGAATAATTTTATCGGTAATGTCGTATGGAAAACTTACACGTTATTGTATTGCTTGCCTTTTTTTATTCCTTCTTTTCTCATTGCGATTCTCTCGGTATATACCATAAAAATATTTCTATTTCTGTTTATTGATGGATTCAACGATAAAAAAAATTCGGTTAGTAAATATTATTGCAATATACTACTAACAGAAAAATTTCATCGGTATTTTTTTTTTTGTATTTATCAATTATCTAGCAGTGATAATCTTCTCATTTGTTTTGGAAGCAAATGTTTTGACCTGTCATTAATTCCAGAATGTGTTGGAGTATGAGATAGGAAATGATGTAGAGCTTTGGCAAATCATGAACTACGCAAGAAAATTAATTTTTCGTGTCCCA
>Ga0325410_1006771_pt1 | contig 12568 bp, 7 predicted proteins | sample PopdelMetagenome_16_FD_206182 | JGI IMG/M metagenome (GOLD analysis project Ga0325410, IMG submission 206182) | Populus deltoides microbial communities from Bellville, Georgia, United States - Xylem-PdIQD-R3 | ecosystem: Host-associated > Plants > Phyllosphere > Stem > Wood/Secondary xylem... | reverse complement strand
ACACCCTTTTTTTTCCCCCCCCCCCCCCCCCCCCCAAACCCCCAACATGCAAAGAAGTTGCATGGTTATCTTTCATTTTATTGGGCTGCTGGCCATGTAAGCTCCTCCGATGACCTGAGTCTATGGTGCTACTTTGTTACCATCTGAAGAAAATAATCTGCTGAACATCTGGTCTCTTTTCTATCAGAAACCTGTGTTCAGTCAATTAAATGTAATGAATTTTTTCTTGTATGTTTGTTGTTATTCCTCATACTCATTATAAAGTAAATGCTACTTGGCAGATGATGGGAGATCTTCGAGAACGCTACTTTGGTCCTTCATTTGAACTTTTTTCACATGATAAGGTAACACATTTGTGGAGTTTATTTTAGATTTTCTTGCCATAAGGCTACTAGATTAAGGGTCTTTTGTACATGTATATGGTAAGATGGAGTACTCACTGCAACAATGGCCTCACTCAATAACCCGCACCATCTAAGCCAAAGAAGCACAGCCCTTCCCACTAGCAATTGAGGCTTACTTTTTTTCTTTCTCAATCGACAGTATCCTGAGATATGGGCACTTGATGAGAAAGATCCATTCACGCGACCAGAAGGTGGAGAAAGTGTTAATGATGTCGCTACTAGACTTGCAAGTGCTCTGGCAATTATCGAGTCAGAATTTCAAGGGTAAGCATGTCCATGTTTCTTTGGCATTATGAAAAGCATGATCCAGAAAATGAGGAAACAGTTTTAGTACCCTCAGTATTATCACCTTATAATCCATCAAAGTGTTTTTAGGAAATATTGAACGTTTCTGGGAACATATAAAAGAAACCCATTCTTTTTCAAGTTGCATTTTAATGTGAACGTTGGCATTGGCTGTAAAGGCTTTGTTTTAATCATCAATTGTTGTGCAGGTGTGCAGTCTTGATTGTGAGCCATGGTGACCCCTTGCAAATCTTGCAAACAGTACTAAATGCAACCAAGCAAAACACAGAGTCGTCCTCTAATGACTTGGCATCAATAATTCAAGCAGTCAAGGTCCCTTCTGTCTTGTCTCAGCACCGGAAATTTGCACTGGTTACTGGAGAACTTAGGCCGGTAGAATAATTTGCAACTCATGTTGAGTGATGTGGTTTGAGACTTCAGTGATTTGATTTTGTTTAGACTTGAAAAATATCCCCTGAAGCAACAATGATTCTTCTGATGAGCAATAGCATAGTCTGCTTAATAAAAGATCCATTCTGTTTCAATGTGTTTTCGATAAAATATACTTGATAGGTAGAGGATTTTGCCATAAATGAAATGGTTTGCAATATATAGGCCAACACCAAACTGATGGTATAATTGGCAAGCACCGAAGCTTGGGTCACATATTTGTGATTTCACACAATAACACAGTTCCAAGCAGACACAAGGACAGCAGCAATAACAAAAAGAACAGAGTAAACAGAGTTTATGAGAAGCAAGCTCTTGTTTTTCTGCACACCAAGTCTCAGTAACTGAGTCAATCCAACAGAGGTTCCCAACATGAAGAACTGCTTCAAATAAGCCTGGCACCCCATGAGACATAAGATCCTTGAACGTCCCATGCTTTGGGTTAGAAGAAACCAGAGCTCTGCATTCATACTCCAACGTCTCACCGTTCTTCAACAGGCATAAAACTTTAACAAATCCGCTGTTCAAATAGAACTTAGAATCCTTGAATGATATATCTTGTTCCAAACCCCTTGGCAAGTAAGCTCCCATGTTGTACTTCTCGACCCAAGACTCCACCGCTCCATATTCCATAACCATATCTCAAATTCTCCTTGGTTGCACAATTGGAGCCACAACCAGTTGATAGAATAACAAGTTGAGGCCACACCTATTGGAGCCACAACCATTAGGTTTTGGGACTATTTGCAATCGATCATCTGCAAGATGAAAAGAGAGAATAACGGGAAGTTTATAATGCATGCGAATCCAACTAAGCCAATGAAGCCTTCCATTAAGCAAGACCCTAGTGGAGTCACAATTAGATGGTAAGATATTTGATGGGGGGGTCTTGCATGGGATCAATAAGGACATGCAAGGTGGTGGCTCTGTTGAGTTTTAATTTCACGTTTTTGGTGGTGGACCACCGTTATTATGTTAAGGGTTGTGTTGAGTTTTATCCAGTTGGGCCACTATTGTTCAAGGTTTTGTGTAATGCCCTGGTAGTTGAGATTTCGCCGATTCGGGAGCTTGATTGGTGGAGGAGCTACATGTACAAGGAATAAACAACGCATGGAGTCGTAGTTATGCATTGCTGGGTTTTTTTTAATCATTTCTTCGTGATGGAACAGGCAGACTAAATGATAGATGATTTCTCATCTTTTATGGCCAATAAGTACAGCAGCATGTGAAGTCCAAATATTGAAGCACATACACGTTAATTTAACAAGACTCAAACGTTATAGTAACTCAATAGCTGTGTTGGTTTTCACAATCAGGGCTTTTAAAACTTTAATACAACATTTCGAAAACCAAATATGTGATACATGCCTAGCAAACCCATCATGAAGGATCTTACAGTTGATGTAAAGATGGATTCAGATGAAAATTTGAGATTTTCTCATGCATGTCAGCCAAAAACCATCCCATCGGAGAAAATTAATAGCTCATGTGATTGGGATGCCAGGACCAGACATCTTTTTGACTTGAGTTTCCTCCGGTTGTTCTTTGACCCCTGATCTGATACCCCTGAGTTGTTTCCGTAAAAAATGGAATAAAGAAAAAGGACTCTAATCTTTAGTGACCCATCTACGACCCCTGACCTGATATGCACCATAGCTTTGATCGCTGCTACTTTCTCCCCCGCTTTCTCCACTGATATATCCTGATTTCCTGCGGTGGTGCTTCTTCCCCCTTGCTACCCCAGTGTCACTGAAGCTCCCATTTAAAAGAGGGTCATCAATTCCACGAATGACCCTCCGTGTGGGTGAAGATGTTGCTATGCAACTATCATCCTTTGTTCTTCTCTTGTCTTTGTTGTGCTGCTTCATATTTTGAGAAATTCTATGCAGTTTCTCGTTGAACTTTATAATTCCCTTCTCCACAGGCACCACTGCTTGGTTTACAGTGAACTTCACATCATTCACAATCTGCATGGGAGACAACAGCTGATTCAGCAGGAGATAAATGTGATGTCATGTGCTTCACCAAACCAAACTAACAGCGCACATTGCCAGATTTGTGTTTTACACTGTAATTTTGTCACATTTCACATATGGACATTGACTGGCCTTCAGTTTAATTTATTACTAGACTGGCAAAGCTGATACTGAACCAGCAACTCCTTTTGTTTACAGTATCAATAAAGTTTCAGGTTAGTGACTGCACAGCTATACTCCAGTTGCATTCTTATTATAAGCTACATGAAAGAAACTTACAAATCCACCACCACCAACGACAACATCTCGGACACTTTCTTTTATGGTCATTCCACTCCTAACATCAATGTCGGGTTGAGGAAGGCGTAGCTTTGTTGGCCGCTCACTGTCTCTAACCTCATCAGGATCTACGGGGCAATCAACAGATACATAATCTCCAAGAACTGCAACACTTCCAGGAAACCGGTCTCCCATTAGCTCATAAGGCTTGGCAGGGAACACATACAGATGAACAATAGAAGCAATGCCCATCTGTGCTGGATGGATACATTGACCTGTTAAACTTCAATATTTTGAATGAGAAAAAAAAAGCAGTTATAAACTTTATTGAAGAGATCTAGACATTGATGACTGTTGCACTCCCCAGGAATATTGTAACAATAGCTACAAGAAAACTTCACCAATCAAATTTAACCATTAACACATGTAGCACATTGCAGTGAAAGACACAGGACCAACCACAGTTCATAACTTTGTTTACACCATAACCATTAAACATGAGGCCAAATGGCAAAGTTCACCAGCATGTCTAGGTGAATAATCACTGTAACTTTGTATCAGATGCCTCTCGTCTATTCCATCACTAAACCTACTGCAGAACACCCATACTAGTAGAATAACATATTTTTTTCACGTAGTTCTAAAGCAAATGACAAGGCAGAAATCCCCAGAACAACAAAACAAAACGAATTGCCCCATAAAACATTCTATAAGCAAGTTTAAACAGCCATATAACAGAAATTATCAGTCTGGCCCCGCCATATAATGCAAAGGTGGTGTGTCCAGCATTTCAGATTGGTAGTCCTTGAGAAATGACATCCTAGACATGCTACATGAGAAACCAAACAGTACATCCACTTGAACACCTTTTATTTTGTCCTTTTTCTTGATTGATAAGATTAGGCTCAAGTCTATTTTATTCAAACTCTTCCTCTGCTCTTCACCACTTAAGCTAAAGCCCAAGGGCACTGCATTCAACTCTTTACCACCCTCCTTCTGAACTGTGACATCTACGACCATTATCTGCTCCTCTCCTCACTGCATCCCCTTATTTCAACAACTTGAGACAGACTGCACTGGCCCTAAATTGCAGAACACTGCCAATTTACTTTTTACTTGACCCTTGCCCTAAAGCTCATCAATCAGCAACATGCCATAGTTTCCTCTCTAGAGAAGCAACTAGACAAGCATTTCCAGTTCCCAGAATGCTTAATTTTCTCATATAACCATCCACAAATAATAGAAGGCACATGGACATGCACGGATGTTTTATTGAAAAAAAAAATCTTGCTTTTGCTCTGTCATAAGAATTCCAACACTCAAGTTGGAATTACATAACTTTTGCATTTATCTTGTGATAAAATCTTGACTTGTCCATGAAAGAACCTAGTGGCATTTGAGTAGTTCAGAATTTTGATTCACCCAAGACATTAACCTATTCACTTCATGATGTCAAAGACAGCTACTAGTACAGCAACAGATTATCTTACACCACCAAGAGCAAGAATAATATACGTATGGAACAGAACAGAAAAGGAGATACTATGGAATGGAAGCTATCTACCTCTATACAAATGATAAAGTCTTGGATACTTGACTTAAATTGCAAGCCTTGAGCTATAGGACTTTTGAATAAACCAAGAGAGTAGAGAAGAGCAATTGCCACTCCTTGCCACCAAGTCAAAAATACAATTGATTTAAACATCAGGAACTTGTATAAAGGTTTTATGTGAGCCAGTTCATCCTTTATGGCAGTGTAAAATTGCACCAAACAGTACAAAGCCCAAGATTGACTGAAATTTAGAACCACCGCCATGTAAGGATACCTACAAAACCAGGGGAATGCTAAGGTATTCAGTGATTTTTGACAAGAGATATCTGTTAAAAGAGAGTACACATCAATTGGGGCCAATTTAGAAGTAGGAATCATTATATACACACTCACAAATAAGACAACGAGTCCACATGGAATGACCATTTTAAAGAATATGCAATTAAACTATGAACCAACAAGTGCATTGGCATAAGGATGATAATTCTCAACCTCTATCAATCCCATGAAAACCTTAACAGAAAACAAAAGGTTCAAGTTTCAATAAAGAAAAGAAGCAATGGACCTCACAAATGTAAAAATCAAGATCAGCTTTACCCGCATCTCAATTTAAAATCTCCTTCACAATATACACCAAAGGCTTCAAGAAGTACTGCTAAAACTGCCGTCAAAGACTTTATTAACATCTGCCAAAAAAGATACAGATCATAATCTTTTCCAATCCAAGAATGATGGAATTGGGAAATGTAAAAAGAGCTGCAAAATATAGAACTTCTCAAAAGAAAACATACATATTGAACAATACCAAACTTTACAACTTGGTAAAACCACTGACCAAGCTTCCATGGTTTAAAGATATAATTCATTGGAAAAGGGTGTTTTATAATTCCTCTTTCATGATTATGTTCTAAAAGGGGTGCCTTAGAACTCGAGCGACCTTCTCTTTCCAAAAACTCAATAGTTCTTTCTTCCCCACCTTTAAGAAGTAGACAAAAGAAAACAACTATCAATAACAATATCAACACCAGAAGAATAAACAAAATGAAATCAGGAAAATAATTAATTAAAACCATAGGAAAATACCTCATCCATATGTATAATTACAAAACTATAAAATCATAGAAGACTCGTATGCCTTGTTAATAAACAATACTAAAAATCATACAGCAACTAGATCAAACTTTTACTTTTTTATATAGAACAAAACATCCACTTATAAACATAATTATAGTCTGCAATTTGACATAAATGCTGTAAGATGACATTTAAAACTAGAATTGCACCCAGCCAGACATGTGCATTACCACACGTGCAATGTAGAATGTATTTGACTATGTTCACATACTTCTCTGATTGTGTATGAAAGAAGCATGAACAAATGAATCCAATACATCATAATGACAATGCCAGAGAATTTCTTCCAGCCAAACTTGCCAATTTCGCATCTTATATTACTTTACCCATAGATTATTTAAATACATGCGCACATGTTTTAATTTTTGCACATTTCAAAAGAAACTAGCACACCCTTGAAATTGTCAGAACAGGAACAAATACATAAGCCATGTTCAACAAGTTTTTTTTTTTTTTTGTTTCATGGCAGCTTGTATTCAAGAAAACTCCATCATGACCATCTGGGGCCTTAGGACCAAAAAGCTTGACTACAAACCATAGAAGGAAACTGTCTTCGGCTGCTAAAAAAACCCCAAGATTCTGACTTCCACATGAGGATTCATGGACAAAAGCATGGAAATGTCAATTCCATGAAGAGGAATATATCAGACCATCCAGAATTAGTAAACAACTTCAAAGAACTACCACTACAGAATCTAGGAAATGACAAAATTATACGAGATGAATTAAACTGAATTTCAGATAAAACCCTTCATTGCACACAAAAAACTTTTAGTAAGAAACGTACCTAAGCAAGCAACAAGGTATCTTCCAAAGCAATACATAGCAAATGATTCATAGCAATCCCGCAGTATTTCGATATCAACGCTAATCGACGGATCCAGCAATGAAACAAACTATTCAAAATAACCCAAGTTAGGGGGAAAAAAATCAAAAACTTCCATCCACCTCTCCAAATTCAAAAACTCAAACAACCCATTATTCAAAATTCAAACTTTTCACAGAATAAACCTCAATCAAGCAGAACAATCACTTACTCACCGATTCTACAGCATAGCAAGGAACCATAAGGATAACCCCGATCAAAAACTTCTGCTCCTGAGAGGTAAAAAGAGTACCAAACAGTCAACCAACAAATATCAGCAAACTCATTCAAAACCGAAAGCAGGGCAATCAAACAAGGAAACAAATAGTCACCTCAGGATTCCTGTACGCGGAAAGATGCTCGAACAAGAGGTAGAAAGACGAAGACAAGGATACAAGTACAAAAGCACCAGCAATCAAAGTATCCCATAAGGGAATTGAGAACGTCAAAAGATAATAAACTATGAGATCCTGTAAATGCTTCATCGCCTGCTTCTCTCTCAAATGCGAAATATCATACAGCATAATTTGAATTTCCCAATATCCATAATCAATCTAAAAAAGATGAGATTTTGAATTAAATTTCTAATCAATTCATTCATCAATCGTAATGGAGAATCCAAATCAATGAAAGTTTAAAATAATTTACTTACAGCTGAGTCCAAATTGAACTGAACAAGGCAAGGAAATTGGAGGGGTGAGTGGGGATAGGCGAAATGATTCTGCTCCGCGACAAAGAGGGATTTTTATTCACTACATTATGGTGTAGGGAGGAAAGACTTTCATAAAAAAAAATCGCAGCTACTTTGGTCCCTACTATAATATATTTCTGATTGATGATTATAACAATTCACTAGCCAGTGAATATTTTTGTTGTTTCCATTTTAGGTGCAGGTGATATCTTTATATAGTTTTTCTTCAAAAATCTTTATCATAATTTGCAATTAAAATAAAAATGAGACTTATTTAGATCCCGTTTGTTTACTGAAAAATAATTTTTTTAGAAAAATTTTTTTGAGAAAGTGAATTCCAGAAAAATAAATTATTTTCTGGTGTTTGGTAATGTAATGGAAAAGAGGTTGGAAAACACTTTCCAGTGTTTAGTTATGTAATGAAAAATGAGCTGAAAAATAACTTATTAATTTTTTTTTCAAGTTTATTAAAATAATAAGGAACAAATCTTACAAATTAAAAGGTTGAATAAGAATGAAATTGAAAAAAAATAATTTTATAAATTATCTCAAATAAAATAAATAATAATCAAAATAATAGAGATCAAATCTAAAAAATAAACAAAATTGAAAGATAAAGAAATTAAAATAATAATAATTAATATTTTATAAATTATTTGAAATAAAATAAGTAACAATCAAAAGAATGAGGATCAAATTTGATAGATAAAAAATTTCAATTAAAAAATGATAAGAGAAAAGCAAATAACAATTATAAAAATGAGAACCAGAATTAATATAAAAATTAAATTATAGTAGATGAAATTAAAAAATAAATATTCAAAATATATATATATATATATATATATATATATATATATAGCAATCAAAAGTTTGAGGACTAAATTTAATATAATCAGCAAATAATATGATATTTCTAATTTTTTCACAACTTCTCAGAAAATGTTTTCCGTCCAAAATAAAAGGAAAAAAACTTTTCTGAAAATCAAATCAAATTTTTCTTTAACTGGAAAGTGTTTTTCATTGACCAATTTTTCTAATAACAAACAAATATAGAAAAGTTTGGAAAATAGTTTCTCGAAAATCATTTTTTGAAAAACAAACACAACCTTGAATACTTAAGATTAAATCATTTAATAAACAAATGTGATTTGATTATTCGTATGTTTGACAGTGTGGTTGCGGTTGATTTTCAAATAGCTTTTTGTGTCAAAATACATGCTAATGATGTTTTTTATTTTTTAAAAATTATTTTTGATATCAACACATCAAAATGATATGAAAACACTAAAAACATATTAATTTGAAGTTAATAAAAAATAAAAAAATTTTAAATTTTATTAAAAATGCTTTTGAAACGCAAAAACAAACAGGCCCTATATATAATTTTTGTTTCAACGTTAGTGTTCTAAGATAAAAATGATAAATAAAAATGAGATTAAATTACAATTAATTAAAATGATTAAGATAAGTATATAAAAATAATCTAAAATAAATTTTTATTTTTTAAAATCTTTTTTATCCGAACTATATTAATTTCTTTTATCTCAAAATAACAATTAAATAAAATAAAACCATACATATTAGTGACTTAACTAAGAAGAGTCTTTCGATTTCAAATGAAGTTGTGATTCTGGTAATATCTTAGGGACGATACTGAGGTTTGCCCAAAACTGTTTAAGTTAAGGAAAAATTCAAGGAATAGCACTTCCAGTTGCAGGCAGCTACGAAAATGGAGAACACGAGTATGCTAAGAGAATGGTTCGAGCGAGTTGACTCTGAGAAAACTGGAAACATCACTGCAATTCAGCTCAAGGTCATTCTCCTTCTCCCTCTGTCTTCTGTTTCTCTTCTTCTTCTTTTTTGTAGCTTAAAAAGGCTAAACTCTTTGATCAACTTAATTAATTAACCATCTTATTATTAATGATAATCAGAGTGCCCTTGCTGTTGGTAATCTTGAATTCCCTCTCTCTGTTGTCCAGCAAATGATCAGGTAACCCACTTCTCAACACTCTTCTTTAATCTCTCTTTTGATACAAATCAATTGATTTAACGAAGTTCTTCAATTTTTGTGTTGTAGGATGTATGATTTTGATAGGAATGGAACTATGAGTTTTGATGGTGAATTTCACTTTTTTGGCTTCAAGTTTTAGAATTTTGAATTGCGTTTTGTTTATTTTTTCCTGATTTGTCAAATGTCTTTCTTTTTCTAAATGCAGAATTTGTTGGGCTTAATAAGTTCCTTTTAAAGGTTTGTGCTTTCATCATGAATTGTCCATTTCAAGAAGTAAAAGGCTATATTTTTGTGCGTTATGTTCTTATCTAGCTAATTATGAAATACTTTTGTGATGTCTGTATTTGAGTTTTGCCCTCGTGTTCTTTGCAGGTTCAACAAGCTTTCTCGGATCTCGAGAGGTAAATTTTAGTGGCTTTTCTGCTAGAAAGTAGACTTTGATTGTTTTGTCTCCTGCCTTTTAAACTGTTTTCATGGTTTGATGTAGTCTAGCCATATAAAAGCATTCAAATAGGAATAGATAAGATAGTTATCTTTGTTTCCACATTAATGATGAATGTTAGCTTTGGTGGAGGCTGAAATGAAATGTGATTATCATTTGGTTAGTTGGTTCTGTAGTCATTTTAGTATGGTTAGTCATTGGTTCTGGTATTTGGTTGGTGTGAGGGCATTGTTTAGCAATCTTCTGGATTCATGGACTGTTTGCAGCTTTGAGTTTGTTTGGCTTTACAAAATCTGAGCTTTTGAAATTTTGTGTTTGAGTCAATGCTTATATCTGCAATGATGAGCAAGTGCTTGAACTCTACACTTTTTTCCTGTCTCTCTTTTCCTAAATTGGAAAAGGTTGGATTTGCTTGTGTAAAATTAAGTAACTGGTCTTTGCTTCTATCTTATTGTTACAGGGGCCTTGGATATCTTGTTCCTGATGATGTCTACAAGGTAGTTTTTTGAAGAATGTTATCTAGCTGCGACTGAATAAATATACTTTTAAATGCTGCCCATGATTCTTGGCACAATATGTCCTATGGAAAATAAATTCCTACATTTATTATATAGTTTACCTAATCATAATCTCCATGCTTCTGTTTAGATTGTTCTTGTTTCATGAGATAAACTTGAAATATAGTACATGGGTTTGTTCAGTTTCTATTCTCCTCTTCGTTTCTTAATTATCTGGTTTCCCATGACTCAAACTTGTTGCAGGGATTGGTGAAGATTGGTTTCTCATTGGACTCTCCTTCTTTTTACACAGTTTGTGAGGTAAAGGCCCTTTTCAATCCTATATTATGGGTGAGATCATAAAATTCTGTCACAGATATTATATGCAACCTTCATTCTTTAAAGATCTGGCTTGATGTTATGTAGCATGCTTGTATACGGAATTGTATATTTAATTTACTTGTGTTTGATAACCCTATCAGTGGGGAACGTATTCCTGCCATTCTCTTGATCTTGTTACAAGTGCTGAAATGTGAAATCTGCTCATTGTTGCTCAGAGCTTTGACCAAAAGAAGAATGGAAAAATTCGTCTAGATGACTTCATATGTCTCTGCATCTTTGTACAGTCTGCTCGGTGAGTGTCCCCTTGATCATTTATGATGCGTTCTTTAGATCGAATAGTCTACATTAAGCTCTTACAGATAATTTATCATTTGTTTTACTGCAGGAATCTTTTTAATTCATTTGATACAACAAAGCAAGGCAGAGTTACTCTTGATTTCAATCAGTTGGTGTACTGTAGTAAGTAAAAACCAATTCAATATCAACATAAACTACTTGATACCATGGTGCAATTTGTTAAGGTTATTTCTCTGTCGTGCAGCTGCAAATTGTAGAATATGAAATCACCAGCAGTGCTCAAAACTTCCATGCCCGTTCATACTTCTAAGTTAATAATGATTGATGAGCAGGACTGCATGTTCTTCAACAATGTAAAAAATTGTGGTATTAGGTACTAAAATTTTCTTCCCTGGTGTTTATTTTTGGGACGAGGCCATTGTCAGTTTTATTCTTATGTATGATAATAGTTGAAAGTACATATGTTGATAATGTGATTGGTTAGAAGTTTTTTTAAAAGGGATGAATTACAACATAGCTCCTTCAGATTAGCATGATATTCACTAACATCCTTAATTTGAAAACCAAAGACCTCAGAAATCTTATTCTTGAAAATGAAGAAAGAAGTGTCTAAAATTAAGGTTGTGTTTAGTTGGTGTCTAAAAAAGAGGACATAAACGTGTTTGATTGGAGGAGCAGAGGTAGGAATATAAAATAAATTTGTTTTTAAAATAGTTTTGCAATGGATTTCAAAACAAAAGGTAAAGAGAGACATGTTGTTTTTATTTCAACTGTATTTATTTTCAATCTCGAGACAATAACTCAATGCAGTACTTTGTAAATTCTTCAACAAGTCTTCGCCTACAACATGCATATAAATGGAAATTAGTTTCGTTTTATCAGCACTATAAAATATGAAAATAACGTTGCCATAATAGCTATTTCATTGTCACAGCTTTGACCAGGAGCCATGCAAAATTAGAGTCCAATAACTGAAACATGTGGGAAGATGCTCTCCAGAATCCATACTCCAACTGGACTTGTGTTTTTTAAGCTCTTTGTTACCCGTGGCATGATTGGCTTCTACAGAAGATAGGAAAAAAAACGATTTCTTTCTTAATTTTCACGAACCTGGTAGTAGTTAATGACAATATTAGTCATTTGTAAACACATGTGCATAAAAAGATGAGTGAGCATCAGTGTAGGGATGGATTTAAATGAAAAACTCATAACGTTAAGAAATCCACAAGGATATACTCGTCATTAGACAACAACAGCTTGAAGTGGGAACATGAGCAGCAAAAAAGATACACTTTTGTGACTCGTTTGATTGTTTGAAAGTAATTTAAAAATTATTTTTT
>Ga0325410_1006767_pt1 | contig 12573 bp, 7 predicted proteins | sample PopdelMetagenome_16_FD_206182 | JGI IMG/M metagenome (GOLD analysis project Ga0325410, IMG submission 206182) | Populus deltoides microbial communities from Bellville, Georgia, United States - Xylem-PdIQD-R3 | ecosystem: Host-associated > Plants > Phyllosphere > Stem > Wood/Secondary xylem... | reverse complement strand
TTGTAAGAATCATGGTCGCCAGCCCAATCGACATTGTAATAAGCTCGAAGATCAAAAGGTTGTTGACGTCGTAAATTGAGACCAAGTGTATTGTATGTTTGAGGTAACAGAGCAACCTCTTAGCTGCCGTCCAGTGAGTTTGAGTTGAGGCATGCATGAATTGTGCAAGTTTGTTGACGGCGAAAGCAATATCGGGACGAGTGAGCTGGAGATATTGAAGTCCACCAATCAAGCTCCGAAATTGAGTGGCAGTGGCTGGAGGAGAACCGTCGTTGAGAGTTAGATGGCCAGTTGAAGACATTGGGGTGGAAGAATCCTTTATGCCTTCTAAATGAAACTTTGCCAACAAGTCACGAACATATTTATGTTGAGATAAAAACATGCCATCAGAAGTGGAAATGGCCTCAACACCCAAGAAGTAGCTCAAGGGACCAAGATCCTTTAGGGAAAAGTGATGAGAAGAAGTGTCAACGAACTTCTGAATCGACAGAGAACGATTCCCAGTTACAAGTAAATCATCCACATCCAGAACTTCTGAATGATTTCCCATCCACAATATTATGATTGGAAGGAGGGACAAGAACCCATGTACTGTTGCGAGCAAGAGCAGCAAGCTCATCATCCATGCAGCACACCATTTGGGATCTTTAAGAGCTTGAGAATCGGTAGTAGGATCAAGGGATGCAGGAAGCGGATGTTTGGTGACTATTTTTGGGTTATTCTTCTAAACTTATTTTTTCTTTGTAAAAAAAAAAAAGCAATAACAATATACCATTCGGCAAAAGCTAGATAAGAAACGTTCCAGATATATATATAAAAAAAAAAATCAAGCTAAAATTCTGAAAATAATCATATTTTATTTTATCCAAGATTGGAAAGATAAACATAATGTAAATTTAAAGTGAAATTAAATAATTTTTGAACATGTCTGCATGAAAATTAAATCTAGAGATATAATTAGAATTTTTATTAGATGAATTTGATTTAATTATAAGTCAAATTAAATATTCAGTTATGTTTAAAAATTAATTTAAATCAAATTAAAAAATTTAATTAAATGTAATGACTTAATTATACTTTAAATGAGTCAAATTAATTTTATTAGAAACTTAATTAATAAAAAATTAAGTTTGAAATGCCAATTTAAGCTTAATTGAGAAGATTAAAATTTTAGAGGACCAAATTTAATTTTAATAAAGTTAATTGCATGAAATGGAGTAAAATCACAAAAAAAATCAAAGTTTAAGGCTAATTAAAAATTAAATTGAAAAAATTTACAACTAAAAACCTTTTATGAAAAAAAACACCGAACTTAATTTGATTAAAAATAAAGGTAAAATTAAAAAAAATAAAAATTTAATGATTAATTAAAAATCAATTTGTATAAATCCAAAACCAACAACCTTTAAAAAAAAAAACGCTAAAATTCTAGTGATAATAAATTTATGAAAATAAGTCTACCTAGATTAGATGAATCTCAAGATATCAAGAAGTGAGAATCATTTTCATTTATTCCTCCACTAGCATCACCATTTAGTGCCAGGCATAATTTAAGATGCTTCTCACTAGGAAATTCTTTCACAAAATCTTCAGAAACTAGGACAGCCACCTTTAACATCTTTGTCATATCCTAAAATGATCCACACACAAAATAAGGATCGAACCAGATAAATTAAGTCTCACAAAATTTATGCAGGAGTCGAAGGGCAGCACCAGCCACAGCATATGAATCAAAATATTCAAATTTAAAGCACACAATCCATGACAAAAAAGATGCACCTGTAAAAATATTAATGGATTACATTTATGAGAGAAATCCTAGGCTAGGAAACTGCAACACCAGCAAGTTCCAGTTGTGCCACAGCTGCATTAATTGCATCAATAACATCCATTTTTTCCCGAGTAACAGCTTCATCCATTGGGGTCCGTTCATGGCTGAAAATCATCCAGTTGTAGATTTGAGAATGTTAGCATCCACGATTGAGAAACAGAGAACCAGCTCAAGGTTACAGGTTCAAAATACATACCTGTTTAGAAAGCCTAAACTCGATCCTGCCAGAATCAATTTCTTAACCACCTACAGAACCTATATTTGTTAAAAAAACCCTAAGATGTTGCATAACAAAACTGCTTTTGGAAGTGACAATGATAATTACCTCAATATGACCATTGAGGCAAGCCCAGTGAAGAGCTGTATTCTTCTCCTTATTGGCAGCATTGAGATCCTGTTCAATGGAAGTTTCCAATATTTGACAGGTCTTACCAAAGCATTTACAATCAGGATCCAATCCAGGGACAGGAAAAAAAAAACAAACATGCTCCAATCCTTTATGGTCTATGTCAATGGAAGCAAAGTACTAATGCAAGAAGGAAGATAATACTGTAGAACATCTACTAGTCAAGGCTACAATAGAACAGTATGTCTAAGTAAATTTAAGACTAGGAAAAGAATGCGGCTAATTTAGCTGCTGAAGCCATGAGAAAATAAGTAACTAGGAACATACGTCAAAGAATATAACTACAAATGCTCCCAAGAATTGCAATTGTGTGCCCTTTCCACAGCACCCGCCTCCACCCAAAACCCCCAGCCCCCAGACACTTGAAAAGGAAAATCAACGATGAACTCTTACCACTCCCTGACTGACAAGATACGCCACAATGTCAAGATGTCCATTGGCTGCAGCCATATGGAGTGCTGCAATCACAAATCAGTGAAGCAAAGTCAGACATCCATTAAACCATGCAAAACTCACCAAAAAAGCAAACTCAAGCTACAATAATACGAGGACAATCAACAATTCTCAAAAACCCAATTCATCAAAAGACTGTGCCCCTTCAGTTAGCCATTTTGATTATCAAAAACAAAATTCTTCACGTCTAATCACAGACATAAAAATTAAAACAACAAGCCATATCTTTAGAAACTTATAGCAAGATGAATTAGGAACTAACAACACCTAGAACAAAAAAAAATAAAAATGAAGCACGCTTGTCCTTAAGGAAGCTGTGTTTATTCAGTCTATTTGCGAGCATCATTGCAGGTTCGTTGGCAGAAGCTGGTGTAGCTTGGTTATGGAACCGTATTTCTAACATGTATATAGCTTCACTTTCAAAATTTCTGTTTCTCTGAAAATTTTATGCAGTGGTTCCAGACCAGCACTATTCTTGCATTTTCTTTGATATAATCTCTCCCATTCTCTTAATAATAATAGTAAAAAAAACTGTTTCAGATACATTTCACTTCATATTTTCACCATCATAAAGGAAAAAAATAAAGGACAAGAACAATGTTACATAACATCACCTTAACACAAAATTATATACCCAAAAGAGCTACGAAACTTCATCTCCTATTGCAAGTTATATTACAACATTCCTACAACAAGGAACCCATTAGTTTGAAAGCCAAATAGCATCAAGAATCGACTGGTTTTATAAGTGAATAGAGATTGATTGAATTAGAGTTTCCCAAGTAGAATAAGAATACATGCCTACATGGGATGAATGAAAATTAGAGAACCTTGTGCTTTTAAAAAAAAACATACATAACACATAAACTTCGAAATAAGTGTTGCAACAACTGCCTCATGAATCGTTATATAAATGCTCGTTAACAGAATAATAATAATAAAAAAGCAACAAAAGCAAAATAGAAAGTTAAAATAGAAGAAACAAAAGATACACGAAACTATGATAACCTGTTCTGCCCAGCGAATCTTTAGAATCAAGAGAAACCCCAGAAGATGCTAACCTTGCAATATCCTCAATATCATCATATCTAGCAGCCTGAAAAAAGAAAAAGAAAAATGAGAGCAATGGGCTAAAAAAACGGTTTCCTTGAAAAAAATGGAGAATTGGGTACTGCGAAATGTTACCTCAAGTAAAGCATCAACAGTCTCCGGTGTTGTTTCTATTCGGGTTTGCTGCTCTGCCTGGTTTGCTCCCTCTCCCATTTTTACTTTCTAGAGTTTTGTGAGAGAGCACTTCGAGAGAGCACACCCCGTATTAGGCTTCTCTGCTCCACGCTTCTTCTTTGTGCACAGCACCGGAAAAATTACTGATTTCATTTGAAGGCCATGTTTGAAGCTGGGCTATGAGCCCGGTTAAGAGTTGTGTTCTCAATAGGACGCTGAAGAAAGCCCAGGAAAAGACGCCAGTCAGCCCAACACATAACTTTTTTTCTTTTTATTAACATTATGTTGCACCGGCTTACTCATTAATTATATAAATTTTAAAATTAATAGTTATATAAATCTCTAATAATTTTAAAATTTATTAAACTTAAATTAATAATTAAAAAAATAAATTCAGAAATTAATAAATTAGACACTGTTTGAAAATACACTATAAACCGTGTTTTTAAAAAATTTAATTTTTTTATTAAAATTTAATATTTTTTATATATTTTAAATTATTTTAATATATTAATATTAAAAATAATTTTTAAAAAATAAAAAATATCATTAACATATTATTTAAAAAACAACTACAACCCCAATAAATTTTTTAAATTTTGCTGGTAACTTGTGCCAGTATGCGTTAGCTTTGGTTACATTTGACAGGACAGGACAGGACAGGTGTGATGTGTATGGTGTATATTTTAGACAAGATATTAGAAGCTGTGATGTGTGTTTTGCATACGATAAGGATTGATTCTTGTCCTATTTAAATTTGATTGTAAGGCAAAATCCTTGTCTCGCCACCGGAAGGAAGAAGCTTTTCCAATGCCATGAATAAAAATCATTATTTCTCTATTTTTAATATTATTTACCATTCATTTATTTTTAATTTGATAAAAAAATTGGCCAATTTAATTAAAATAAATATTTATACAAGAGGGAGTGATTGCAAGAAAATGATTCAAGGATTAAATTATACATACCATAAAATTAAAGGACTATGATAGATTCTATTTTTTTCATTCCCCATTTTTTCTCTTTAAATATTTTATTTATTATGATGATATAGAAATAATTACTTTACTCTATACATCATTATTAAATATAATTTTATCTTTATTTTTTTTTATCTTATCTCTTGAGAGCATAGCACCATCCCATCCATAAACAAGGAAAATAATAGTAAACGCATGCAGAATTAAATTTAATTTTTCACCGTGCAAGGAAAATTACTACTTGGATTTATCAAATCAAAGTAATTTGATTGGTGCTTGTAATGAACCTGCTTATTGTGATTAATTAGTTTAATAACCGAGATCATGTAATTGATTAATTACTCCTGCATGTCATAATTGGTTCCACGTGTGAGGTTACGATTCAAAGTCGTCCTCAAAACTCGTGCCAAACAGAATCCCCACGTGTTTTTTTTAGCGTGCTTTCCTAACTTGCCATCGTTTTGGACTGGTTTGCACCGTAAATTTGTAAATTTTAATTTTTTATATTTCTAAAACGTTTAAACGCATTAATTTTAAAAATAATTTTTTTAAAATAAAAATATATATTATTTTAATATCTTTTCAAATAAAAAATACTTCAAAAATCATCATTAAAAAACTCTAAAACACGTGAGATATTCACGGTAGCAGGTTTTTTTTTGTAATAGGTTTTTTTAGGAGTTTTTTTCTTTTGTTTTTGTTTTTTTACATGTTTTTTTCTTTTTTTTAACCTAAAATTGATTTCTTCTTCTTTTTTTTGTTTCTATTTTTAAATTTTTTTGTTTCAAAATTATCTTTGCTAATTTTTTTAAAATATTGAGCTGGTTGAAAATTTAATTATGTATTTTTTTCTTTAAAACATTGTGGATTGCTATAATATTTTCATACATTGTTTTCTTTTTTTTTATGATTTCTTTATTCTTTTTTTTAAATGGTCTTTGTAAATTTTATTTTTTTATATTAGGTTAGTTGAGAATTTAGCTTTGTAATTTAAAAAAAAAAAACAATATGGATTGCTACAGTGTTTCCCCTACATAGTTTTTGTTTTGCTGCAGTGTTTCCCCATATATTTTTTTAAATTATCTTTATCAAATTTATTTTTCAATATTGAGCTGCCTCATAATCTAGCTTTAGCTTTCCCCATATGTTTTTTTTAATTTTTTTATTTTTTTTCAAAATTTTCATTTTTTACATATTTTCATTTTTTTTTGTTTTTTTTCAGAATTATTTTTGTTGATTTTATTTTTTTACTATTGAGCTGGTTGAAATTTTAGTTTTTTTGTCTTTTTCTTTAAAACACTGTAGCTTTCCCCCACGTGTTTTTTTTTCGCTTTTGTTTCTTTTTTTGTACATTTTTTTTATTTCTTTTACCCAAAATTGACTTTTTTTTTAGATAACCTTTGTCGGTTTTTTTTTTTATATATTGAACTGGTTGAGATATTAGCTTTGTAGCTTTTAAAAAAAAAATATGAATTACTACAGTGTTTCCCTTACATGGTTTTTGATTGGCTACAGTGTTTCCCCACATATTTTTTTTTTTAAATTATCTTTGTTAAATTTATTTTTTCAATATTGAGTTAGTTGAGAATTCAGCTTTAAATTTAGCTTTCCCCACTTTTTTTTAAAAAAAAATTTCCCCATGTTTTTTCATAATAATTATAATTATAATAATTATTATATTGTATTATATTATATAACTGTTTTTTTTCTTTTGTTTTTTCTTTTTATTTTTTTAATGAATTTTTTTTGTTTGATTTAGTTTGTTAATGTTAAATTTTTTTATTTAGTTATCAGATTTTCATTATACGAATCTCGGGTTTGATGGGTTAACCTGATTTAACGAGTTATTTTTTCCATTTAGTTTAGTTTGTTAAAATTAATTTTCTTTCTATTTAATTATCAGACTTTCATACTTTTATAACACGTATCCTGAGCTTGACGCGTTAACTTGGTTTGATGGGTTAACCCAGTTAATTCCAGGTAAACCCGATATTTTTTTTTTCTATTTAGTTATCAAACTTTCATGACGCAAATCCCATGTTTTACGGGATAACCTGGTTTAAAAGGTTGACCCAATTAATTCAATGTTTTTCTTTTTCTTTTTCTTCATTAGTTTTTTCTTTCCTGTTGATTTTTTTCTTTGTTTTTTAATTAATCTATTTAGTTATCACACTTTTATAACACGACCTTATAGCCAGACCCACATCCAATATTCTTGGGTCCGGTGTTACAGCCAGACTCACTTAAACTTGGGATATGCAAGTTTAATTTTATTATTAATATTATAAATATTACTCTTAAGTCAGGCGTTGCAGCCAAACCCAAGATTTTTAGGTATAACTTTGCAGAAAAACCCAAGATTTTTAAATTTTTATTTTTTTAAATATTGTTTATATAAAAAAAATAACCCATAGCATCGCGCAGATATAAAAGCTAGTAAATGCTATAACACGAGTCTATCATGAGCAAACTCACACGCCATGCTACATCTTTGATCATCAATTCCATTTCTAGCCTACCATACTGCTCAAACCTAAATATGATGTAATTGCCATGTAAATTTTATTAACAATTTATAATAATAATAATAATAATAATAATAATAATAATAATAATAATTATTATTATTATTATTATTATTATTTTTATTTTTATTTTTTTGTCTTTAACAGTAGCAGCCTTTTCAATTTTATTCTCGATCCTAAAAATTCATATCTTATAAATTTATATGCCTTTTATTAATCCAGTTTTAAGGGTGATGGTCCATATCTCCTAGCTAACAACCTAATTAGTCTCCAATTATCTTTTATTTTATTATAAAACTTTAATCATCAACTCAACCTTTAAAATTTCATAATTTAAATTGTAAAAAAATAAAAATGAATAACATATCTTTAATAAAACCAGATATACAAATTTATAGTTCCATAATTATAATTTTGAAGGATTAATCTAGTTATTAAAGATATTTGATTTTTTTTATGAATGCATCAAAATACATTTTAAAAATCATCAAATAAAAAGAATTAATCTTAATTGAGGTAGTTAACGACTACAAAAATACTTCTTATCATAAAAATATAATTTTATATCAATCACTCGGGAAAAAAAAAAATGAAGGAAAGGAGGGAAGAGACATGTGTGCTTGGAATTTGCCCACACGACACCGTATGGTCGGGTGCACAACCCGAGAAATTTGGAAACCAGAAAAAAAAAAACAATAAGAAAATTGAAATACGCACCGCCATATATTAAATCATTCACAGCAACACCCAGTCTTCTTGGACCCTTCGATCCAAAAGAGGGTCCTCCATCTTGATCTTCTCTCTTATCCTGTATCCTTCTCTGTAGGAATCTGGACAGAGTCATTCTTTAGACCTTTCCTTTCTTTTTTATCTCTCTCCCTCTATAAATCCTTTAGATTATATTTTTAATTTAGAAATCTAGGCTAGTACAGCAAAAAAACTGAAATTAACTCTTATTTTTTTTGTTGTAAATAATTAAATTAAATATATCAAAAACCATGACATCAGTCATCAACATCGACGGTCACCAATTACTTCACTCCCTTCAAGATCAGGTACCTCCTTTCTTGACCTTTTAGATCCGGTTCTGTCTTCTTCTTTTGTTTTTTTTTTAATTTTAAAATTCTGGGTTTTTGTTATTACTGAGAATTAAGAAGAAATTGAAGGAGTAGATGATTCCCGTGTTGTTATTTTTTGTCTGGTAATTGAATTCTTAGTAAACAAAACGTTAGCAATTCTTAGTAACTGATTCATATAATATTATTGCAAGTACGTTGAAACCGTTAATTTTGAAGTACTGCAGTTCATTTACAGCTTATAAAACTGATTTTAAGATAATCAGAGACCCTTTTGGTAGTTTTGGCTGCCTTGGGTTTGCTAGATTGGTTTGGTACAAGTTGGTTGGTTTCTTGGGACTTTTTGCTTTTGGAGGGAAATGGATGGTATTTGTGAAGTTATTGGTGAATGAAATTTATCTGGATTTTGGTTTCAGGGTGAAATGGAGAGTAAAGTGGAGAGTAGCGAAAGGGCATGTGAGAATCATGGTGGGATTTGTGCTATATGCTTGGATAAGATTGTGCTTCAGGAAACTGCTCTTGTTAAAGGTTGCGAGCATGCGTACTGGTTAGTATGATTTATTCTGATCTAATTATGATTTAAAGGTTGCGAGCATGCGTGCTGCATTGGTTAATTTTGATGCACTTGAATGGTATGATTGGGAGGCTTCTCTAGACATTTTGGCTTCTTGACCAGAGAGTCTTCTGTTGGTTATTTTTTTAAAATTCGTCTTATTTGTTCATGGAGGATGATACATCATATATGTTTCGTTAAGATTAAGAACGTGGAAGCTGGAAATGTGCTCTGCCACAATACAAGTTCAGTTTGAAAAATGATGCTGGCATGCTCTGGAATTAAATAGTCTTGTATTAGGGATAATACGCAGAAGCTTGAAAAAGATAGAAACATATTAGTAGAAGTAAACTTTTTTTGGTACTTCTTTCTTACTACAATGCAAACAAGTTTCTCCTAATTTTGTCCAAGGGGCTGGGAATAAATATCAAGAGAATGTCTTAGGAATCATATCAGCAAGTGTAGCTGATAGTTCATTTGGTTTTCACTGACGAGGCCATTGTACAATGTAGTGTTGCTCCTTTTACAGCTGTGCTGCGATTAGTCCTTGGCTCAAGTAGTCACAAAATGTAGTGTGATTGTGTAGGTTCTAGGCTCAAAGGAAATCCAAGCAAGAGGTCCTCTTAAGTTGCTGCCTGTCTTTGTGTAATTTTTTTAAAACCCAATTGATTTATTGCTATGTTTTGTTTCTCCTCAAGCGTTTTTGGGCTGCAGATAGATAGGGCTCTGTATTATCACCTATGAAAACAAAGTGCACGGTGAAGCTTGAAATTGCTTGAGTCTGGTTATTTCTGCACAGATATGGGGGCGGGATATCACCTATTGTTTCTGTGACTGCTGATGTGTTGCATCATTTTTTTTTTATCATTCATGACACACGATGGATCCAAATTAATGGCTGCCTGAAACTTATTGCGTCCCATGGCTTTCATTTTTATTGCCTTCATTTTTAATGCATATATCATACTTCTTCCTATAACATGTAAGCTAACTTTCTACTTTTATTTTTTCTTTTGTTTTTTAAAGAATTTGTGGTGACTTGCATCCGTGCTACGAGGCTGGCACTTCATCACTGTTGAGGAGTAAATTTAAAACTCCTTTGCTTACAATGTTGCTTTATGAAACCTGGTTTATATTAGTCAGTTTGCTGGAATTAATAGAAGAGGTATGTTTAATTTAATTTGTCTCTGCCAGCTAGTATTATTGATAGTTTCCAGTCACTTAGGTTTATTCTTCATAAAACGTTTTCCGTTCACATGCCAAGATTTGCACTCTTATACCTTGTTATAATTCATTCATGTGCTAACTACATGCCTTAACAGTCCCAATTCCAGAGCTTCTGCTTATACTTGAGTTCCATCTGCAAATCATGTATGAATTCTTCATGAAATGCAATTTTGAACATTGTAGTTCTTACAGCTGTATATTGATGGTATATTAGGTGTCAGATATGAGTTTAAGGCAGTCTTACATTTATTCTCTGGCTCATTTCTGCAAGTAGGTTCTAACTTTGCTTTAAAATCATCTGGTCTCTGTCTTTGCAGCTTCATATTTGTTCCTGCATTCTCATTGTTTGTGCCATTTATTTATCACACTTCCATCCGTTCTTTATGCAGTATAAAGAAATGTCTTTTGAACAGGGTTTCTCCTCTTAAATTCTTTATTTGTATAAATCTCTCTTTATCCTTTTTACGCAGAATAGATGTATTTCATTAGTTTTGAAGTGGGCTTTGCCGGATACGATGCTGCATGAGCTCTTTGTTTTGGTGCTGAAGAATTGCACAATGATTATTATAGATGTGAGAAATTGAATGATCCACCTATTTATGTCATGGATGATTTTTCTTCTCGTCTTCATAGCTCTGTCAAGGTGTATGCTTATATGGTGTTCCTCACTAAGAATTTGTTTCAACATGTTGAATTTATTAGCTTGACATAACTGCAGAAGAATCAAGGCTGATTATAGCATATACCATATACCTATTGAAACCCTTGAAAGCACTGGTGATATGTTGATGATTTCCTCTAGCATTGATAGTGTGAAAAACTATTTAACAAATTTCAACACTGCATGACTTCAAGTAGTTAATATTCATTGTTCTTTTTGTTGTTTGTTTTGTGCAGTGTGACGTGCATCCTTAGATGGTCCACGTACACTAAGAATCCAACTTGTCCTCAGTGCAAACATCCATTTGAGTTTCTCAATATTCACCGTTCTCTTGATGGCAGGTTTAAATCTTTTACAGTCATGTATTACACTCTGTATGTGATCACTTAGAGTCCATTTGGGACAGCGTTTCAACTGATTTTTTTTTTTAAAAGAATTTGTTTTGCTTCGAATTATTTTTTTTGCGTGTTTTTTGAATTGTTTTGATGTGTTGATGTTAAAAATAAATTTTTGTTTTTTAAAAAAATTATATTAATGCATTTTCAAGCGAAAAACACTTTGAAATGCAACCGCTACCACTGTCCCAACACCCTAGTTGGATAATTTGATCAAAATACATAAACTTGGCTTATATAAGCTTGGGGATAGTATTGCCATTTGTTCCCCATATTTTGCCAAAGCAAACCGTACTTTAGGTCATTTTAATAAATTTTTGTTTTTTAACAGCATCCAGGATTACATGTTTGAGGAAAGTGTTTGCCTCCTCCTTCGAGCCTCATGGTTCATGACTTTGACTGTGGAGGATCATGAAGATGTTTATGAAGATCCTGAGGATTATTATCCATATGAATTTGAGGATGAGGATGATGATGATCTAGATGAAGTGTACCTGAGCAGTTCATCTAATCTTCGCATTGGAAATCGGAGGTGGGGAGATAATGGCTATGTTAGGGCAGGGCATCAAGAAGCAAGGCCAGTGTATCAAGCAGATTTCAAGGACTCGGGGGCGTGCACTTCACGCGAACCTAAGAAGAAAGAGGCTGCAAAAGATAGAACCGGGAGACGGGCGAAGAGGATACTCAAGCGTGAAGCTGCTGACAAGGCTGCTGCATCAAAACATCAGCAGCATTTGGCAAGGTTGGGCTGGAAGTGATTCTCTGTCTATTTCTGTCTGTTTCTTCATAAGCCAGAAACAGGAAAGAAGGCTAATTACAAATTACAGTTTGCTTTTTAAAGAAGGCTAAGCCAGTCTAAAAAAAACCAAAAAAAAAAAACCAACTTCTAAACCGGATTTCCCCCCGGTTTTTTCCTTAAAAAACCGGATTTAACCAGACCGGACCAGTTCGGTTTGAACCGGTTTCCGGTCCGGTTTGAACCGGTTTCCGGTCCGGTTTGAACCGGTTTCCGGTCTAGTTCGGTTAATTTTTAACAAGAATATTGTAATTCGGTTCGGTTGGTTTTTTGGATCTAAACTGAACCGAACCGAACTGTGAACACCCCTACTCCAGGCCGAGCTAATAATCAGATGGACGTTCCTGTGCTGTGGCATTTGGATCGAGTCGCCACTGCGGTTTCTGTGCAACAGTTCTATTTATTTCTGTTGTTATAGGTGCAACAAGTGAGTACCTACCTAGGTT
>Ga0325410_1006766_pt1 | contig 12574 bp, 8 predicted proteins | sample PopdelMetagenome_16_FD_206182 | JGI IMG/M metagenome (GOLD analysis project Ga0325410, IMG submission 206182) | Populus deltoides microbial communities from Bellville, Georgia, United States - Xylem-PdIQD-R3 | ecosystem: Host-associated > Plants > Phyllosphere > Stem > Wood/Secondary xylem... | reverse complement strand
TATTTTATTTAATTTTCTTATTCAGAGTATGTGTGTGTGTGTATTTATATTAAACGGGCTTTCCATGACCGGGCAGCTCAATAACTCAACCACTCCTCTGACCCAATTCTAGGCCTCCTTTACTTTGATTCCTCTATTATATATTATTGACAATTATTTATAATAATCATATATATAACAGCTTTTTTTTGCACAGTACGAAAGTCTCACCTCCCTGTGGTCCATGGTGGGTATTTAAGCCACCGTTAAACATTATTGTACGATCTTTTTAAAAAAAATTTAGTTTTAAATTATTTTTTGATATTTTTTATGTGTTGATGTTATAAATAAAATTTAAAAAATAAAAAATATTATTTTAATATAATTTCAAATAAAAAATATTTTAAAAACAACTTTTACTGTAATCATGAAATAAACATTTAATTTCTAGATAGGTTACGTATTACAATACACAGAACAGTCACAGTAAACAGTGTTCATGTATGACACCATCCAGCCATCCTAGCTAAAAATCTAAAGGTGGGTTTCACTTGTGTACATATTCAATCTTGTACGAGGTGTTACCTGGCAAATCCAACGGTGGTTAGGGGTTTAAACGACAACGATGCATCTATCATGAAGTTCACCGATTCATGTCGGGCCGTGTTTAAAATCGTTTCAAAATATCTTTTATTTAAGAATATATTACAATAATATATTTTTAAAAAAAATTATTTAAAGAGAAAAATAATTTGAAACAAAAAAAAATTTTAAAACGCTATTTTTGAATGTAAAAACAAACGCAATATTCGTAGAGCATTATTTGAACGAAAATGAATGAATGACTTTATGATACAAGTACTAGAATTCGGGAAAACAATTGTTTATATATATACATACATATATTTTTTTAAATTGAATATTTTCATATATTTTAATATGTTAATATTAAAAATAATATTTTAAAAATAATTTTAAAATAGAAAGTATTCTTACAAATAAGTGCTATCACGTTATCACACTTTCAAGCATCAGAGAGAGAAAGGGAGAGATAAAGATGCATGGGGTCGTGGTCATTTCTGGAACTGAGAAACCCCAGCTGGTAGGGTCGGGTCTGCGTCTATCTTTTGTCTTTTTTTACGTTTGCTTTCCACTCCTTTTAATCTTCTTATAACCCTCATACCATATCATTCTCTTCATTATCTCATTCATCATCCACAATCTCTCTCCCCCCCAAGCCCCCCTTGAAGATAGGCGAGACTCATGGGGGATAGAGAGATAAGAGACTAGTTAGAGAAACACCCACGTACCCGCACGAACATACACACGCAATCAAATTCCTTGCAAACAGAGGGAGCTTCTTTTTTTGAGGGGAATGTTGTCTGGCTCGAGGACTCTTTCTTGATCAGTCTGATCAAGTTTTCTATCTTTAGATCTAATATCTTAGATCATGTGTTAGGGTCGTCGGACCAGGCTTCATTCCCCCCAATTATTGCTTCCATTAAAGGTTTCTTCGAGGACTCGATCATGGTTTGCATGTAAGGGTTTTATTTTTACTTCAATTGCTTTTATATTTCTTAGTCTCTGCGGATAGAATAAGCAGTTTTTTAATCATTGGTTTTTCGTTTTAGGCTTTAGGGTTGTTAGTATGTATGCAGATTGGTGTAATCATGTTCCCCCCCCCCCTACCAATCTCTAATGTTGAGAACTAAAAAGTCTCATCATTACTCTTTTTTCAGGTTTTCCTTTTCCCTGATCATGTAATGATGGGTTTTTTTTTTCTGTCAGTCTAAAAGCCTCCTGTAGTTCATTATTAGGTAGATTTTCCCCATGATAGCTTTGTGTATCTGATCTGTCTGTTTGTGCTATTTTCAGATCTGGCTTTGAACTTTTGGAAATATTTCTTCTATTCTTCCTTCTTGCTTTATAGGGTCACACGCTGCAGCTGTGGCTCCGATCTCAAAATTAATATATTTTACAAAGAAAAGGTCATGTGCAGTGTGAAGATGCACAAGCAAGAAAGTGATGCACTTTCTGTCCCTGTTTGAAAGTCTCTCGATTCTTTAGAGAAAGAGATAGAAAACTTGATGGCACTAAAGATTTAGACGCCCTTGCGTACTCTTGATATGATTTTTAGATTCAAAATCTTTGCTCGGATCTTTCAAGTTTTCCACAGTCGTGCCCTTTCTTCCTTTGATTGTGCTTTCAGAAGATTGTTATTTTCTCATATCTAAGCTAAATATGTGAACATGGGAGACTTCCTATGCATGGCTGCCCGCAATTTGAAAACGTGGTTATCTTCTACCTGGCCTTCTTTTCTCTGGGTTCAGTAGCAAACATTATACCTCTTCTTTTTTCTATATATATATATATATATATATATATATGCTTTCCCTTGAACTGCTATTTATATGCCAAGCTAGAATAATACTTTGAAATGAGAACAATTATGTCATTTGCTGGAGTTTGTGCCCGAGTGTTGTGTCATTGTCAGTCACGTCATGGAAAGAGGCTGTCTTGGGCCTCTTGGCAAAGTTATCTCTCAATTAATACAATCCTAATTCTTTTTAAAGACGAGCTATTTGCTTAAAGCAGTAAGTCCCATTTTTTTATTGCTCACAAATTCTATTATTGTATTAGTTTTTACATTGCTAGACAGGAAATTGTAAGGAAACTATATTGGCGAAATTACAATCTCCTCAAATATTAAAGCCCTAATTCTTTCTCAAGACGAGCCACTGGTCCACGGTTATAAGTTCCCGTACCTTATAGCTCACAAATTAAATTCTCTTTTGACAGATCAATACTGATCTCAATTTGATTTTAGATGTCATGTGTTAAATAGCAGGTTTATGAAGTCTCCCCTCAATGTGGATTTACATGTCATACTTCTCCAGCGAAAAGCCTGGTCGGTTTCTAGAGGAGCATTATGCGGGTAAGACCTCATGTTTTCAGTGAGTTTTTCTCTATTTTTTGTGAAGCTATTGTTCATTTTTGGGAGTCAACGTTAATGGGAAGCGATGACATGGGATGTTGAATTTTGGTGAGCATTTTTATTCTATCTTGCTTGCCTCGTTGCCCATTATTTGCCTTACTTTCCTCATGTGAGCTTAATAGATGAGATCCTTGCTAAAAGATGAAAACAAAAACAGTAAAGTAAGATTTGAAAGATGGCAAAAAGAGTCGCACTATACTGAGGCAAATATAGGTATATATGCCAGTTGTATATGGGCCTAAATAATCTTGTTTCTCTCCCTCGCACAAGCATACATGGGAGCACAAAATGATAGAAAATCACAGAGCAAGAGCATGGCAAAAGGTCACGAGGAGAAAGAGCTAGCCACATGAATACCAGTTTATTCCATGTCACTGAGTAACCTAGGAAGCAAACTCCATTTTTTAATGTTATTACAGATGTCAGCATTTGTACCTTGAGATCAATCTGACCAATCTTTATGATTTTTCTCCTGGATATGGGTGGTGCTTAATTAGACTTCTTTTTCTGTTTTTTGTTTTTTTGTCACCATCTTTTCCTGTTTCAGAATTTTTCCTCTAGCCCTTTGTTGAAAAGGGGATTGCATGTATAAATGCTGTCTCGCAAAGCTCCACCTTTTGGGAAATTGAATCTTTTGACCTTTGCAAACATAAAGTATCCCACTTTCTGCTATGCTTTTATCCATTTTTTTTTTCTTTAGCCTTTGATTTTATAGAGAGGGGCCATGTTGATGAATTCCTGTGAAAGCTTTAAGACCACAATATCTTTCCATGGTGTGATTGGTATGTGTACAACCTGACCAAAACTTTATAGTAACTTTGTACTATTCGAGCTTGTAGTATATGGCTCCACGGTTATACAACAAAACTAGTGTAACCTAGACCTTTAAAATTAGTGAAGGATCCAATGCACGCATACAGCTTTGTCTTCGCCCCTTGTCCCACGGCAGTCAAGAGTCAGGACGGAGAGCATTAATTCTTATATGAACTTTATGTTGCGTGAATTGGGCCAATAGCAAAACTACAGTTTTTTTTTAAGCACTACAATCTTTCCTGTTACAGACAAAGTATAATGACCCCTGCCCTTTGAACCAAGATTGTCTCTATGACTTTCTTGTTCACAGCATCACTGTTGAATAATTTTTTTAATGGGCAGCAAACATCCATATATTATTGACAAGAACTTTGTGGAATAAGTTCAACGCATCCAAGAACTCTTCGGATGCCTTCGGTGCGGTTGCCTCTCAAATTCTTCTAATCTAAGAATAACAATTGTTTTTTATATTGAATTTAAGTGAATCAATATTCTCTTATTCTTACTGATAGTAACACAACCGCTTTATTTTTCGTTATTGCCTAAAACATCACACTAATACTTGACAAATTACAAAATCACGCGCTAAGATAGAAAAGTCTATGGTCTAGCCGTCTCGAAAATAATAAGTTTTGGGTTGGATGATTCCTTTGATACGTTGTTAAAACCTTTCTTTTTTACATGGATAGGCTAGTATGAGTTCAATCCTCGGAATCATTCTTCGCTTGTGAATTAATTACAGAACAGAAGTACGTAGTGGGGTTGCGTTTAGGCACTTAGCATCAGGGTACTTGTTAAGATTTGATCGAATCTTAGTTAATTTAACCTCTATACGCCAAATTAATGAATCTCAATTTCAAAATCCCAACTTCTGAATTCCTTCTTTAACTTGACAAGGTGGTGCTATCTCTAATTGAAACAGGAGTAACAAAAAAAAGTGTCATCTGTATATGGCAGATTAGAAACACATGATTTCCAGTCACCTGAACTCTTTGCACTAGATTCTTCAAGTCTGAAAGCTCGTCGAACCAGTTTCGATAACCCTTTTGCTGTAGTTTTGAAAAGAAAAGGAGATGGTGAATCGCCTTGACAGATACCTCTAAACACTTGGAGCTCCAAGATAAGAATTTTCAGAGAGTTATATAACATTAAGCAGATTTTCCCAGGATCTAATAATTATGCCGAAGGAAAACCCTTCTTATCTACAATGTTTTCGTGAACCATTGGATTGCAAACGGTGTCCTGTTTCTTGTCATAATTGGACAACTTCTTTTTACAATCGAGTAAACTCCTTTTTGCCTCTTATACGTTCATTAATATTCCACTTCTACAACAATATTTTAAACCTTTTAGATGTTATCCTATAGTTTTAAAAACATTTCAATGTCACACTCACACCTCTATTCATTAAATAGCCTACAAAACTGAGTTTTTCGGTCGTTATTGATAGTTAAGGGTAGAATCAAATCTTCTTAGAAATTATAATAAGGGTAGCATTAGGAAAACCTGAACCATGGGGGTAGAAACCACAGATTAAAGATCTAGAGGGATGCAAAATGAAAGTTACCGTTTACAGCTTGTGTTTTGACCTATTCGAAAAAATGAGATTACACTGCAAGAGGCAACAAGATGGTTCAATCATCAGATCTCTGGTGGCCAAGTAGCATCGCCATTCTAATCCTATCATGATCATTACAGGCTTAGCTTTGACCAGTAGAGATAAGATGGAACCCTGCGGATATGTTGAATCAATGGAGTCCTGGAATTAGCCCTAGACCAGCTTCTCCATTATCCGTAGTAAAAAGAAAAAGGAAAAGAGTCCAATAGAAGCACTAGATTCAGGTCCACTACGAGTCCAATCTATAAATTGATTTTAAGCTAGCAATAGTGTTGGGCTCTGCAAGTTTTTGGATCGGTGTTTCCTTAAGAAATATGAACTGAACTCCACAAAAGTGTTAATCGGACCCAAAAAAAACCAAGAAGCCCATAGGAAATTGTTATTATAGACATCGTAATCGAAACGGTTGCTGCCATGCAGCAGCAACAGCCATCATTGTCATGGCTATCGCTGATGCAAAATTAAGCCACGATATTAATTATGAATTTTATATTAAAACCCATGGTTTGAAATTAATTATTTTCTATAAGTATCGAACCTTAATATAAATATATAAGTTTTTAATGTTTAACATATAGTATAACGATCGTCATTACACAACACTCACTCGTAATGTTCCATTTAGCTGTGATCATATCCACATTTGCGATCGTAATCGTGACTGAACCACACGGTATAAAACCATCGACAAGATCTAGTCAACTGAATTTCGCTGCGTAAAATAATAAAATTGTGATTCAAAAAGCAAAAGCATAAAATGAGAGGATACAAAAAGCAAAGCACACTCCTCCACTTTGGATAGTTTTTCTGTTCTCCACTTCCTTGACTTTGCATCTTTCTGCCCTAATGGGTCTCCCTCTACTTGCTAGATATATGTGTGTTCAGGTGAAAAATATATTAAAAAACACGGCTTTACAAGAATGATTCGACTTGCTCTCGATTCAAAGAAGAACAAGTGACGACAAAATACAAGATATTCGATATACTATTAATTTTTGCATCTTTTCCTTTTAATTATTATTATTATTATTTATCGAGTGACATATTAATTTGTATAGAATTGTAGTCTAAAAAGATTATTTATAAATCGGTTTCCTTCTTTACCTGTCCTGTCATCCGTGTAATGTTGGAAAGGCATAAACAATGAATCTCTTCAGAAAACTCGCTCGCCCCCCTAAGATTCATGTCTTCAAGAAGAAGCTCTTGAATCTTTAAGAAATCCAAAACAAATGCTCTCATATCTAACCAATAGAAAGAAAAATGTAATTTCAGATTTTGAGATTTACCATATCATTAAAGATTCATGATTTCATAAAATAAAATAAAAGAAAAATGAAATCCCCTGCAGTATCTGCCCACCATTTTACGCTGCATTTATGGATCTTAAATTTATTTTTCATATCCTCCTTGAATTCTAATATTACTTTCTCATTTTGTGCATGTATAAGCACTGACACACTTCACCTATTTTTCATTTTATTTTACTTTTCCCTTAACTCCCTCCCTCCCTCCCTCTATCTCTCTCTGAAAAACAAAGGACAATGAAATGCAGCCAGCATGATAACGGGACCCAAGGGTTTTATCATCCTGTGCCTGATTTTGTTCTTCCCGACCATGTTTGAACCAAAAGAGTTGAGCTCGTGCAAAGTACGTAGTCCCAGGATTCTCATTCTACTGTCAGTTGATTTTCATTCACCAGTTGACGGTCACAAGCATCCAAAGGGAAGAGCCCAAAGATGAGATAAAAATATAAGAAATGTAATTCAATCAGATCAAGATTGAATATCATATTATCATATGTTTATCAATACAAAATACTTCAAAACAATCAATCTTTCCATCATATTGACATTAAATATCTTTTCAGATGAGTCTCGTACAAATTATTTATATCTGAATAGGTGGTTTTATTATTTATTTATTTTTATAATCTCTCCATCCAAATGATAATGTCAAGAAAAAAAATTCTTCAACCAATACCTTAATATAACTTAAATTGAATTAATAATAATAAGTCATAGAGTGCGTTTGTTATTGTATTATTATTGTAGTAGCTTTTGTGATTGAGGTGTAATAAAAATAATTTTTGAAAAACATTTTTTATTGTGGTTGGTGAGGTTGAAATATATGTCTGGTTTAAAGTGTGATTCAACTTTATAGTCATGAAAAGCATATCAAAAGTGTTTGATTAAAAATTATGATTCAAATTGATGTTATAGTATAATTATCTAAAAGGACTTGATTCATAATCTTAATTTTCAATTACATAAAAAGTAATCTTACAACCAATAAAATATTGCAAAGAGACCTAAACATATTAGAACAATATTTTATAATTGTGTCTTTAAACTTGCAGCAATTTCATCACATACGTAATCCATTCACGAAGGCCTGTGGTGTCTTTGGATTTGTGAATGTGGAGCCACATCAGTTAGAAAATCATCGCAAACAAAATCAGAATGACGATCGAACTCTATAAATGCCACATCTTGCATTGAAGTCTTCTAATGTAATTATGAATTGTCATAGATGTGACAGCAATTTGAACTTGTGTTTTGTAATTAAAGGATGACGTATTCTGTAAGATTAATCATTTTTTTTTTCCAAACTCCAAATATACGTTCTATCACACAATGTAATGAAGAGTGCACACGGTTGAAAATTTCTTCAAGAGTTTGTGGTTGTCCTCGCCTCCTAAATTCTTACAAATGATATCTTTGACCTCTATATGAACCTAAAAATCCATATTCATTAGGATATCTCGAATCAACCAAGTAGTATTTCCTTGTAAATACATATAATTTTTTTAAAATGAAAAAAGCATAAAAAAATTAACATTAAAACATATATATACACACATGTTACTACCTTCTGGTGGCATAGAAAATTTTATATGTGGATTGTCAATTGTTTCGAGAAAAATTTGTGAATCTTGTGCACTATCTTCCCAACCCGCCCAAACAAATGTGAATTGCATATCAAAGCTACATGCAGCCATAATATTTTGGGTCAGCACACCTTTTCTTTCGATAAATGAAATTTGGTTTTCTGAAGAAACACATGCATGTACATGTGTACCATCGATAGCTCCTACACAACTCTAATATAAGAGAAACCAGCAACAAGCATCAATTTGAGCTGACTAAAAAATAAATTTCACAAATTTATTTAATACGAAGCACTATCAATAAGATGATTAATTACATTACTTTGAAATGAAGCATATATCTTGGATTGTTCATAATTTCACACGGTATGTTTACAAACCCAGGATCTGTAGGTTGTATTAAATCTGTAACGAGCGAACAAACTGATTTAAAAACAAAGAGACGTTGTGATGGTTGTTATTATGGGTTGTGTAGTAGTAATGGTTTACTGTAGAGTTGTTGTGCATAGTTAGGGTTGATTGAAGAGAAATGAATGTGAATTAAAAAACAGACGAGAAGAGAAAAAAGAAGAGGATGCTTTGGTAAATTTTCAAAGCCTTTTAGATCTCTAGAAAGTTCAACTTGTGGATAAACTTGCAAAAAGCAGTAAAAAACTGTTTTTTTATAATCAAGGTCCTGTCTCAGATAAATGGTGGGGCCTACAATTTGTATATTACTTTCAATCGGTAACCAAACACCATTATTAATGCGTTTAGAAGAAACACAAATGTTGCCATAGAGACAAACAAGCTCATAAGATAAAAGGCTATAAAAGAACATAATTTATGTAAATCTAATTGTTACTTAATAAACCATCTTCCTTCAATAAGAGAAGCTAGCAGCGATATCTAAGATTTAACTTGAGTGAAGAGGCTACAACTATCACTACAACACTAAAGATATGTTCACTATCAGAAAATCAGTTTTCTTTTCTAATAAAACATTTAAAAGCATGTTTATTATTGAGAATGAAAATGAATTTCTTGACAAAAAGATAAAATATAATAAATAAAAATTACAACTATTATTCATAAAAAAAATAAAATTTATATTAAGATAATGTAATTGTAAGATATTATGTTTATTTCATTGAAATTAAAAATTATCATTAAAAAATTATATTTTTAACTCAAGAAAAGAGTCTTTATAGCAGATTTATAATAAAACTTAAATTGATGATGTTAACTAAGTATGAAAATAAAATAAAAAATAATTTTAATCTTTTACATTACTAAAAAGTATTTGTATATAAGTCATGAAATAATAGATTGGTTGGTACGGGGATAGATTATGATATTGATCATATTTGAAACAAAATTAATTAAATTAAGAGATTTAAAATCTGATGATAATATTATCATTTTATTTAATCAAATATAATAATATTACATGAATGTGATAAAAACATATTTAAAAGCTAGTAAAATAAGAGAAACAAAACTATGAAACATTTAAAGTGATTATTTTTTTTGTGGTTATTTCCATCCCTTCTTTTTAAATGAAAAAAAATAATAGTTGTTCTTTAGATAGAGAAAGAACCTTTTTTATGTTTATTTATATAATTAAGATATTTTTAGTTACTGTCTCAAGATAAAAAAAAAAAACTAAGACAATTGTCGTGATATGCATGATATCGAATGACAGATCAGCCTCCTAAGAGTGGTGAAAAAAAGTTTTAGGTTTAATCATAAAATTATGATTATAAGGTTCAGTAGTCAAATATAATATTATGGTCATTAGAAAACCTAATGGTCTGCGAGAATCCGTATAAAGGACTGGTTGTGCAAGAGAAAAACACATCACCCTCAGTACACCTTACCTAAGGTAAGTTGTATTGTTATTTGATTGTTATTCTAAGTCGCATTTCTATCCATTGGTCTTGCCTAAGATTCAAGACATATCTCCCTTCGTGAGGAAATCTCTACCTTATTAGGTTAAATCCTAACTATTCTAAGGGCAAGACTTATTTATTTCTTGGATACTAAATCCTTGCATAACAAATGACAAACTAATTATAATAGTATTTTTTTATATATTTTGACCAAACTCTAATAAATAATTATAAATCGGTTACAATATCTATTTTGTATTTTTTTCAAACATGATAAAAATGATTTTCTCTTTTAGAAATTATGCATGAAAGTTTTTTATGATTTGACCGTATGCACAAAGATGAAACATATTTTTTGTGTTTTTGAAAAGAGAAAATTAATTTTATTTTTTTTGAATTTTCAATTAAAAAACATTTTGGAGAAAACCGAGTATTTTTAATATCGGGTCTGTATCTTATAGTGTAAGTCTACAATCTGATATTATGCAAAATAGTTGGAAAAACATGTGAGGGACCCATAATTATTTTTAAAATTCCCTGTGAAAAACAATTCTTTTTTTTTTTTTAAAAATATATTTTTTAATTTTTTAATATTATTTATTTATTAAATGGGCTTGACTTGGCCCAACCATCTAGGCTGGGCTGAAACGGGTCTAGCCTGACTCAGTTGGGTTAGGCCGACTAGCAATCTAAGAACCTTATCTCCCTTATTTTTTTTTTGAAATGTTGGTCTAGAGCTCAAGCCCGATCCAATCAGGTTTGGCCGATAAAAGGCCCAACCTCTCTCTCTCTCCCTTTTTATGTTGAGCTAGGCTGAAAGAGGTATAGCCCAAACCTTTGTGGTCGTTGGCCCTGCCCAGTGACTTTGTGTCCAGGTTTGTTTTAAAACTACAATAATAAATTACTTTTATTCTTATATATCTTAATTTAACAAGTATAGAATTAAGAGTTTTTTACATTAAAATTTTTGAGATAAAAAAAATAAACATTTTCCCTAGTACCTTATATTTTGAAAATAACAAGACTTTATGAGGATATTTTTATATTTTTCTTTCCAACAACAGGTATTTGTATTTTTATTTCTATTCTCTACCTTTATGTTATCCGGAAACAATAAACTATCTAAATATATTTCTATCCCCAATAACTTTTTTTTTTCTTCCCTTGTACAGTAATCAAACTCAAACGCAACCATAGTACCCCTTTGTTAATTTCAAGCGAGCACGAACTGACGAGACATCCTGACGGTCTACATGGACATGCTGAACCCCTGCTATTGTCTGTCCTTTAGAATTGCCTTCCTGTAAACGACACCACATTGTCGGCTATGCTGATAATTCATAGCCTCGTTTCCATCCACGTGTACCCACCTTCTCTACTCACAGTCCACGTGTCTTGCCCCTTGTCACTCCCCAAATTTACAACTTTGCCACTCAAGGAATCCTAAACACTACCAAATATTTTGCCCGTTAACAGAAACATCATTTGCTTCATCATCAATATCTTAATTAATCAGACGTTTAGAAATCCAAGTCTGTTTAAAAAACAAGTAAAACCCTACTTTCGCAGCCTCTCTCCGTCACTCTTCCTATATATTTATTCTTTTTTGGTTTTGTATATGCTGTTTGGTTTTCTATCAACCATGACCACCGTACCAATGTCCCTTGCATACTCTTCTTTAGCCCTCTCCAACCAAGCCATAACAGCAGATCCATGGCCATGCTCCTTAGTTCTGTACTAAGTTTTTATCGGGAAAAGTCAACAAAAGAAGAAAGAACTCTAGGGTTTTTATTCTTCTTCTTTCTTTCTTTCTTTTTTTCCTTTTCTTTTGTAGAGATATAGATATGATTATGGGTGGTGGAGAAAAGAGCCTAAAGAACTTCCACCTCCACCTGCCTAATCTTCATCATCACCATCACAAGAAGCAGGCGAGAGATGTTCCGAAAGGGTGTTTGGCAATCAAGGTGGGCCAGGGAGAGGAGCAGCAGAGATTTGTGGTGCCTGTCATATACTTCAATCACCCACTGTTCATACAGTTATTGAAGGAAGCAGAAGAAGAATATGGTTTTGATCAAAAAGGCACCATCACTATCCCTTGTCATGTGGAGGAGTTTATGTACGTCCAAGGCATGATTGACAAGGAAAAGCCCATCCATCATCACCATGTTGGATGTTTTAGGGTTTGATATTAGTATATCATGAATAGATCGTGGCGGGTTGTGGTGCCAAACAGGCCTAACCCCATGAATTAGGTCCAGTCTTTTTATTCGGATGTCTAGAGTACTTAGGACCTCCTTTTTTAAGGTTTTTTTTTTCTTTCTTTCTGGTTCTTGATAGACCTTGATGGTTGGACGATGAGGAAGTTGATATTGCTGATAAAGATGATGTGTCATCATGACGAGGACAAAATT
>Ga0325410_1006765_pt1 | contig 12574 bp, 5 predicted proteins | sample PopdelMetagenome_16_FD_206182 | JGI IMG/M metagenome (GOLD analysis project Ga0325410, IMG submission 206182) | Populus deltoides microbial communities from Bellville, Georgia, United States - Xylem-PdIQD-R3 | ecosystem: Host-associated > Plants > Phyllosphere > Stem > Wood/Secondary xylem... | reverse complement strand
CACAGTTACAATACATATATAAATGACACTCTATTCTCCATAGCCATAATTCTTGTTGAAGGAAAAACTTTAAGAATAAAAAAATCCAGAACAAAATTATATTAAATCACTCAAAATAACCTTTAATCCTCCACAAAACACTAGAATTATCTTTCCTTTGTCTTCACAAGTCTTTTTACTGTTTTTCTTTTCCTTGTTATTGTGCAACTATGTTAGAACATATATATTTTATATGTTTTGCAGTATACTTTTCATGGATCTCAGTGAGACGCATATGTCCTTGTTCTACCTGCCACTATCGGAGAATTTTGAATTCATTTAACTATATAATTGGGGTATGAGGAGATAGAATACGAGCTATATACATATTAGATTCAAAAATATTGGGAGTATTTATTACTTTTTTATAGACTTGGACAAAACCGTGGTGTTTTTTTTATGAATTAAAAATTCCTATTTACTTTATATTAGGTTGAGAATTTGTTACATGATAGTCGAGGTGTTGCGCTGATCTTCATAATCTCGATTATGATGAAGGACTTGCTCATTATTATGTATTTTTTTGGTTCGAGACATGCCGTACTATACTTGACATGTTAGGAGAGACGTTGAGTCTAAATAATATTGTCTTAGAGGATGAGATCACATAAATAGGTGGAAGTCATGCTACTGATAAAGTTGACTTATCCACTTGTCATAACAGAAGATATAAAGAGGCTTGAATGTATTATTATGTTGTATTATTTTTTTGATTTAGAGTTATTTTTATTTTTATTACTTTTGTAATATTGTTTTAGCTAATTATCATGTTGATTTTAATATTGTCTTATATATTATATATTTTCATACTTCTTTGAGATTAACATGATTTAAAATTGTTAATTAACAGGTGAACAAGTTATTTAAAATTTCAAATTATTCTTTTATAAGTTAAAAAATAATCATTGTCATGTTTTGTTATTACCATTATCAATTATCTTTAAGAATAACTAATAAAAAAAATGTTTAAAAATAACATGCATTAATTTGAGATTATAATTAACAAATAAAAATGATTTTAAAATATCGTACTTTCAATCATGTGTTTGAGATTTGTAATTTTATATTTATTTTGCTTCAATTTGTAGTGATTTAAGGTTTGTTTTATGTTAAATTTGGGGTTGAAATTAGGCTAAAATTATGTTGGGATAGCACAATCATTATTCATATTAGCGTCCGTGTATTGAATAACTAGCATTATCATTAACAATTGTTTAATATATATTCTATTTACAATAACATTTTTTTTTAATATAATCGCTATTTAATATTAAAGTTTTTCTATCACTTTCATTTGACAAGAATCCTTGGATTTCTAGAGCAGCATTAGCTAGTAGCTACTCCTTTCTGGGTGGAGGGTGCGTTTAACCAAAAGGCCTAAGGCCCATGTAGAAAACTCTTAAGTCCCTGGACCCCAGTTTATGGAAGAAGAATTAGCCCAGCCCTGCATAGTCTAATAACCCAAACCCCATCCCTAAAGACAAGTAATTTAGGTCTTTTCCGTTTCTTGCTTTTGTTTTTCAAAATTCTGAAAAAAAAATATAAAATATAAAATGGAGAATAATGGTATAATAAAATATAAAATATATAATATTTAGCATGTAAAAATATTGAAAATATTATTTTAGAAAAAAAGAAAATAAAAACCAAAAAAAGGTGACTGACCATGAATTTTCATTTTGCAGGGCTAATTGCCCAAGATGTACCAAGAGCCCAAACGCACAAAGCCCAAGATGAACCAATCCAGTCCATCATAAAAGACACGTCGTCGACGAGAAGAAGTATTCCTCACCTTTCTCCGTAAATAGTTCAGGTTTTGCTGCTTCCATTCTCTCTGCTCTCTAGAATTCAAAAGAAAAAACAAGAAGAAAAAGAATGCCAAGCAAGAAAAACAAGAGAAAGAGACCCGAACGACCCACCATCCACCCCAAAAACAAATACTCCGATAACCCACCTGATTTTTCTGTCTTAGCTTCTCTCTACCCGTCTCTCAAGCCTTTTGTTTTTTACTCTCGCGATGGTCGACCTCGAATTGACTGGACCGATTTCAGCTCGACCCGAGAACTCACCCGGGTCCTACTTCTACATGATCATGGCCTCAACTGGTAACAATCATTTCGACTCTTTTAACTATGTAAACGATGTTTTGTTTAGTGTAAGCAAGATCCATGCAGTGAAAACTGTGGAAGTTAGAATCTTTAGGTTCTTTTGTTATTAATTAGCTATAAAGATTGAAACGTTTTTGTGAATTTTAATGTTGTTTTTTCATATGTTTTTGCTCTATGAGATTGCTTGGAGCTGGGGGTTAAACTCTCTAGGTGCATTTTTATGTTACTTTGCTGTGAATGAGTAATGAAGACTTAGTCTTTTGTGTGTGTGTGTGTGTGTGTGTGTGAATGTTATGGTTGTTTTTTAAGGTTAGTTTGGTCTATGAGGTTCGTTGTAGTTCGGTTTATGTAGCACTGTTGTTTCTTTTTTTATGGTTTATGGGGTTACTTGTATTTGTTGGGTTTTTGTAAATTAAATGTCTTTTGTCAATTGAACATTCTAGGTGGATTCCTGATGGCCAGTTATGCCCTACAGTGCCAAATAGATCGAACTACATTCATTGGATCGAGGATCTTTTGTCATCGGATATCATTCCAAAGAATAACAACAATGGTGATATTGTGAGAGGTTTTGATATAGGCACTGGAGCTAACTGCATTTACCCTCTACTTGGTGCCTCCCTTCTTGGATGGACTTTTGTCGGGTCAGGTAGCTTTTCTTTGGGTCATTTATGGATCAGTGTTGCTCGTAATTTGTTTTATAATATGTTGGTGATTCTGGTTGCAGATGTGACTGATGTAGCAGTGGAGTGGGCAGAGAAAAATGTTAAATGCAATCAACATATATCAGAACTAATTGAAATCAGAAAGGTCACAGATTGTCAAGGCGCCATTTCTATTGAAGATTCAAATTGTGGAGAGTCGGTCAATTGTGAAAATAAAATGGATGGAAATGCGACTGTGGTCGAGGAGGCAGAGCTTTTGCCCTCATCTTCTTTTGATCCTCCATTGGATATGAATAAGAAGTATTCTGGACCACCTTTACTTCTTGGTGTAGTCAGAGATGGTGAGAAGTTTGATTTCTGCATGTGTAATCCCCCATTTTTTGAGACTATGGAGGAAGCAGGACTGAATCCCAAAACTTCTTGTGGTGGGACTCCTGAGGAGATGGTTTGCCCTGGTGGAGAGAAGGCTTTTATCACTCGTATAATTGAAGATAGTGTAGTGTTGAAGGAGTCCTTTTGGTAACTTTTCTCGCCTGTCACATTTGCTATTATTGATATTCAACATGTCTGGCCATCTGGGTACTCAGTTCTGGAATATTGATCTTTATGCTTATCTTTTGTTTAAAGGTGGTTTACTTCAATGGTTGGAAGGAAAGTGAACCTCAAATTCCTTACCTCAAAGCTTCGGGAAGTTGGAGTCACTATAGTAAAGACCACTGAATTTGTCCAAGGTCAAACATGTCGGTGGGGGCTTGCTTGGTCTTTTGTGCCTCCTGTCAGGAAAATAATATCTCCTCTGGTGCAGAAGAATAGCCTATCTTTCACTCTTGAGGTATGGATATGTCCCTCTCAATTTAACTCTCGTGTAAATTTGTCCCTAAAATTATTTATTCATTACTCCAACTATACCTGAAGCAACAGGGAGGCATGTATCTTTCTCATGGCATATACTCAGTCAGCCACACTTGTTGTTCTTATCCCCCTTAAAATCTGAACTTGTCCAGGCATGCACGCACATTGTATGAATTTGCATACAGATGCATATGTCCCTTTGCTTATACAGTTTTAGAGTTTGAACACTAGAATCCTTCCTTCTCTTTTGGTGCTATCATTGCTGTGCGATGACAGCATGGACCATTTTCTGAAGAAAGTGGCAGCATTGGCTACCAGATATACTTGTTTATCCAAGCTTGCAAAAGAAATCAGTGCAGCATGACTTTCCAAATTTTATACTAATACCATGTGATCTGTTAGTTTTGTACTAATGCATCTCAAGTGGATTTTGACTACCTAGCAGGGTCTTCAACGGCAATTCAGTGCCTTTCATGTATTACAATCTATTGAGTCCTTTTTCTGCCTTGGGGGTGCATCCTGCAAATTGAATGCCTCTTCATTTGTTGTTGATGTAAGAACCATGATTCTTGGGTTGCTTAGTTCTCTGTCTATGTTGTTTATCATATTTATGTGTCCTTACATGCAGTACTTTCTCATTTCACTAGATCACTGCCTCAAATGACCAGTGCAAAGCAATCCTGAGGGACGAGGCAAAGCATCCCAATGGAGCCGCCACTTGCAACCCTTTGGAGGCATCCCATAGTTCGAGTTATCTGCACCCTCCTTCAAATAACTTATCTTTTTGCATTTCGGTATGCTCACCTCCTTACCTGGCTTGAATAGAACAGACATTAATGAATTTATATTTGACTGCCTTGTGTTCCTGCCAGGTGTTTCAGCAGATCCCAGGCACCCTTTTGGTGAAAGCATCATTACAGCATAGAGATGGCCCAGTCCCAGGTTTTAGGCTACCACTCCTTTTGTGTCTTTTTGTCAAATATACTAGGATTAACCCCACTAATTTGATATTTACGACAGAAATTAGTCTTCAGATCCTACTTTCAAACTTTGTTAAATTGGTGTTACTTTATGTTAAGTTCTTGGGTTGTTTTTGCACTAGTATTGTAATTGATAATCCAGAAATTGGAGGAAACTCCAAGACATAAGTTTTATAGAGAAAAGGCCACTCTCAACTGAATGTGGTCTGTTTCAGCCATGTATAAGAGATTCAATGAACTCAGTACCACATGTATGGTTTCTTGATAGGTTACTGCCATGAAATTTTTAATATAAGATGATTAATTGTGAAAGTTAGTACCTGAGGGCTTATGAACTAGATAAATAAGAACTAGCATTCACCATTATGCATCCAATCTTTATAGTCGCAATTGCAGTAACCTATTGAGATGAATAGTGAAACATATGAGGTGCGAGTTCATCAAATCTCTGCAGACTCGTGCATGGTTGAATTACACAAAATTTAGTCAAGATTTGCCTTTTCTCTTGCAAAACTCGTGTCAATGCTTCATGAAATTATTGGATTCTCAATGAGAATACTCCTGCAAAAGATTGTTGTTTTCAAATTTTCATTACTGATATATTAAATTCTCGGGCTTTCTTTTACAGGAGTGTTCTCATTGATAATCCAACAATTGGAGAAAGCTTTGAGATGCAAGTTTTGTAGGGAAAAGGCCACTCACAACTAAATTGCATCCGATTCAGCCTTCTACAAGTTTTTAGAGATGGGATGAACTTGAATCTTATATATGGTGTCTAGATAGTTTTCGACCATGAAACAGTGGATTTTAGTTTGTGAGTGTCTAGTTCAGAGGTTCATACAGCTGAATTGTATACCGTAGGTTTGACTAGCTCTTTTACTGCGTTGTAATGTGGTGTTGGTATGTACATCATTTTCCTGTAGTGTCTGTATCCCTGAATTTCTTTTACTTCTGTTTTTTAGTCCTGTTGCAAAATTCTCGTTTCACTACTTTGTTATGTGCTAGATCTTCTAGTTTAGTTGTTGGGACGTAGCTGGTTTTTGCTTCTTTTTTACTCTGTACAACTGTGCCTCGGTTTATTCTCTTTATTAGCAATTCCCCCAAGGATATTAGTTTGAGCTTTACAAGTGAAATTGATTCTTATTATTATCCATTGCAACTAGTAAAAAAAAAAAAACGGGGAGAGAGGAAAAGAAAATAAAAACGATAATATCATTGCCATGGGATACATGATGGCTTGTCTTTTTGGCATTCCAATGAGGGGTCTATTATCAATTAGTAGAGGAAAGAAAGACGTGGGTGCAGGAGAGGAAAAAGAAGTTTTTATATATATATATATATATATATATATATATATATATATATAAAATAGCCTAGTAAACATAAAGATATAGTTAAATAACATCGTTTGAAGAGGATTTGACAAAATAAGCACAGTTTAGTAAATATAGAAAGAACAACATGGTTAAATTTCATGTTTTTTGAAACGTGACAATTTAAGATGTAGCATTTATAAAGCGCGGCATCATTAAAATTTATACTCTCTAGATTAAAGAACACACAGACATTGTCTCTCTCTCTCAAAAAATTGATCGATGCCTTTAGTTTCTCTAAAAAAAAAACCTATTAAACACTTATATTTTTCCTTTAAAATAATAAAAAATGAAGCTTATTCTTAGATATTTTGTGTTAAAAATCCATCGTTACCTTTGTTGTTGCAACAACCACCCCAATTTTTTTTCTTGTCCTAGCTATGTATTTGTGTTTGGTTTGGTTTGGTTGAAATGAAATAAATGTTTAGATTGAATTTAGGGTATGGTGAATTTAAGATTTGTTGAATTAATGTTAAGTTAGTGAAGATTATCATAAATTAGGGTTGATTTGATATAATTGAATATCAAAATAAATTGAATTAATTATTTCAATTAATAATGTATTGCGTTTAATTAATGTTAAGAAGTTGAATCAGGGATTTTGTGTGTATTGTTGGGAATTTGATATGAAGTTTGCCAATTAGAGTAGGGGTAATGCAATTTAGTTAAAATTACGTTCAATTAACCAATATCCAAAATTCAAATTGTTTTGTCTTTTTATAAAATCTCTTATAACATATTTATTTTATATCATTACGATGACATTATTGTTCATGATGTGAACAATAATATCACATACAATAACGAGAGCAATTTGTTGTTAAATGGTAATTTAAGCATGTCGTATGCCTAAATGAAATAAACCATTTGTTATAGACTTGAGTGGAACTAAAATGAAATTGAAGTTGAAATAACTTTGAGGTGTCAGATTGGTAAACATTAGTATTATCCTGTACTGGTTGTGTGTAATGATAGTTTTAAGACAATGATTGATTCTTTTAGATCTTTCATCTAAAGTGGTTTGAATATGATGGTATTGTATATGGTTAGTCGAACAAAATTTATGTGTCTCATCCCAACTTCTGCTAGTCCTTCAAATTCAATTAGTAGAGCTAAATATATTTTATTCTTGGATGATTTGTTGTAAATGATAGATGATATTATATTTGATAATTCATTTCCTGATTAACATAGATTTGACTATTCCAAGTTTAGTGACAACAAAGATGATGATACGTTAAACTCGAATGTGATGGTGAATGTTGATGGTAATGATGGTAATGATGATGTTGATGATGAAATTATACCTCTTGTTCCTGAATTTGGAGATGCTTCTGGGTTTAGTTTTGTTGTTTCTAATGATTAGGTACTTATTCATATACGTATGCTAGAAAGGTCTAATTTGGAGGTTAGACAAATATTCAATAGTAAAAATGAGTTGATTAATGCAGTTAAATGATGACACACAATACACATTCAGTTCAATACCGAATCCAATTGTCGAACTTTACATTTATTCAAATTACAATGTGTGCAGGCACCTGAATGTAAATGATATTTATATAGAGGTATCATAAAAGGCTGAGTTCATTTGAGGTAATAAAGTTAAAAAGGCAATACACATTTGTTTCGACCCTTGTCAAAAAAGACCACCATCAGCTTGATGTAATTTTTATTGTTAATGTTATATCAACCATCGTGATAAATAAGCTTTCAATGATGGTTGTAAGCATACATGATGAAATAAAATTATATTACAAGTATAAAATTTTATATGACAAAGTATAAGTTGCAAAATAGAAGGTGGTTGGATATCTTTTTGGTTCATACGAGGAGTCTTTTGAAAAATCACCTACTTTGTTATTGGCAATTAAATGAATTAAGTCCTGGAACAATTGTTGATTGGATGCACATAGAAAATCTTGATGATAATATGGTGGTTTTTTGAAGAGTTTTTTTGGTCATTTGGATCTTCTATTAAAGGTTTCAAACATTGTAAACCACCCATCATTATTGATGACATATATTTTTATCGACGATAAGATAAGTTATTGATTGCAGTTGCTTTTGATGCAAATAATGAGTTATTCCCTTCGGCTTTTGTAATTATTGATGAAGAAAATTATTTTAATTGGAGATAGTTTTTGCTTTGCATATAAAGATACGTTATTGATAATAAAATAAGTATTTGTATAATATCATATAGACATGCAAGCATCAAGAATGGTGTAGAAGAAGTTTGGTGTGGACCTATAGGATACCATCGGTATTGTGCCAGATATTTTGTTAGCAACTACAATCATAAATTCAAAGACCCAACTATGAAAAAAGAATTGACGAAGATGTGTTACGAGCCTTCAAGATGCAAATCTGATTTGTGGTATGAAAGAATGTGTAAGCTGGACCCAACATATAAAGAATGGTTTGAATGAGAACCAAAGGAAAAATAGGCTTTATGTTATGATGGAGGTCACCAGTATGGTAATATGACAACAAATCTTTTAGAATCTTTTGATCATGTTCTGAAATATTCTTATGCAATGTCTATTTCAACTCTAGTGCAATTAATATTTTACAGGTGTAATAGTTATTGGGTTAAGTAGAGACGTGAAGCTAATTCAATGTGGTAAAATTTGGCCCCTAATAATCCAGATTGAGTTGACAATGAGTAGGGATAGATCAAGAGATCATACTGCAATGTTGTTTGAATCTGAGCAACATGTATTTTAGGTCAACACCTCTATTAAACTGGGTGTTGTAAATGAAGTCAAACATGCAATTAGTTTGAATGATAGAACATATACATGTGGTAAATAACATGCATTTTAATGTCAATGTTCACATGTTCTTGCATATTGTGCCGAGAATCACTTAGACTTCTTCACACAATTTGTTAATGATCATTATGAGATTCAAAGTTACAGATCAACATATGACATGTCATTTTGTCCATTACCAGACGAGCTAGAATGGAGTGATTACAATGAACCTTGAGTTGAAGCAGACTCATCTAGATGGAAGTTAATGTGTGGTCGATGAATTTCTACTCGTTTGCACAATGAGATGGATGTAAAAGAAGGTCATGCACATTATAGGTGTGATATATGCAATGACACAGGTTATAATAGAAAAACATGTTCTAATCAAAAATGTATGCATGACAATATAATTATATGCAAAATATGATATGATATGATATATTGTTATATTTTTTTTAAGCATATTAAACTTATCTAATTTCACATTAATTATAGATATTATTACTTAGATTGTCGCGCACTCAAGATGGCTGATCGTCTACCCATGTTGAGCTTCTTCATTTGGATGATGATATTTCTGGGTATAATGACTGTTGAGCAAGGAGACCATGACTATGATCATTAAGAGCATTAGTCACAATCCATGCTTATCAGGCTCGCCGACATTTCTATCTTGCGAGGATCGACATCAATCAAATAATGTATTCGCTATTATTGTAAGTATATTTAATTTTAATATATTTTTAATTTAATTATTATTAAAAGTATTATATATGTTGAACGTCCTCATTCAACATCGATCGGAGGATGTGGCGGTTTTGCTTGGATTACCTGTTGATGAACAAATAATCACATCTACTTGCGCTCGTAATCGGATTGTGTTATATGAACGATCATTTGGATTGACACCCTCTCCTTCTGAATTGAAAAGGGGTAACATACATTTTAAATAGATTGAGAAGATATTTACGACATCACCAAATGATGTTGACGATGATATCTTGTGGAGATACAAATTAAATTATGATTTGAATGATATTTAAATGTATTAATTATTTTTTAAGTTTGCGTGAATTATTATGATAATTTTAATGTGTTGTGTAGGCATGTCGGAGCATATATATTGCTTGTGTTTGGCAATGTATTATTCACGGGTCTTATAGTGAGATATGTGCCATTAATTTATCTAATGCTTCTGGATGACTTTGATGTCATCTCCACATATAGCTGGAGATCTAATATCTTAGCATGCTAGTACAAACATCTATGTCTGGCATATATGAAGAAGGTCAAATAGTTTAAGAGATGTTTGCTACTTCTTCAGGTATGAATCGAAAAATTTAATTATAAGTATTAACATTCAATATTTATCCTTAACAATAAATAATCAACTTGTTTTTATTTAATAATAGTTATAGTCTTGTGAGCATTTTTATATTGGTCGGCTATAAATACCGAGATTGTTGTCAATGATCCAGACTATAATAGTTACATTACAACTTCTACTAGGATGCTGGTATTGCAAAGTTATTTTGCAATGTTAATGCAAATTTGTATTGTCTAATTGTAACTTTTAAAAATGCAATTAAAATTACATGTATTTGTAATGTTGAGTGGTGTGCTGGTAGAATATTTGAAAATAACCCAACACATGTGTTAGAATTTTATCAAAGTGAGTTAGATAGGTAACATGCTATCCAAGTATTTTCTGAACTATTTGTTAAATAAAAAAATTAACTTCACCGAATTATTGTTGTTTAATATTTAAGAAACTTATATTCTACGGGTTATGTGGATGCTTATTTAGACGAAAGACTGACAGTTGCTCTGGTTGTTTACATTAGCGGGATGGATATGTGGACATCAGTTGTCTAGCAAATATTTTTTAAGATGATTGAGCTATATTATCTAGATCAAGTAATGCGATAATTTGGCTATAAATATCACATTTTAGTTGATATTGATACAAGTGATGTTTTGCAGGCCATAACTCATCGGGGTATTACAACTGGTTAACCTGCCATAAAGCTTATGTATCACAATGGAATGCATAGAGGATCGTGTTATTTAGAGAGATGCATCCCGTGATTAGAGATGAGGAGTATTTGATTTGGTACACGAGTATCACACGTCGGGTCATTATTCCGGATCTTGAGTAGGTTCCTCCAATTAGATACATGCAGTACAAGCAACATACATAACGGATTCAAAATCACGTAAGTAATCAAATCTTTTATAATTAATATATGTTATAAACATTGAGTTTTATGTATTGATCTTTTAATTTATCATGAGTGTTTTATTAATATTAGGTTGGTTTCTTGCCACGAGAATGTCAAGAGACCATATCTGTGCTTCGTAATATTGACAAAGAAAATAAAAGTTACATGTATGTGTCCTAGTGGTTAATTTTTTGCCATACCGGACTTGATACCTTTGGAGATAAATTAACTCTTGATGTTGTCATGGTAGATGACGAGGCCGCTCAGGAAGGTGCTGTATCTGGATCTAGTTGTGCTATTAATAAGCCCAGATCATCAAGTAGACGACGTAGATAAATAGATGAGTTATGTTTATATATTTTAGGGTTTCAATAATTAGAATATTGTATTATTGAAGTATTTCAGATTTATTTTGCATGTAATTTTTTTTTTCATTCCTGAAGCTACTTGTGATTATGATACGTGAGAATTTGTTGAGTTTGATGAGAACTTGTTGATTTTGATTGTTGTGGTTCTTTACAAGTTTTTTAAAGCAGGATAAAATTTTGAGTATAGTTTTTATAGATGTGAAACTTTGTTAAAATTATAAAATTTTTTACTCTCTAAAATCATTAACTAAATTAAAAGTGAGATTAACAAAATAAATAATAAACCTCATAAAAAAAATATTTTTATTGTTGGATTTAGATGTTAGGAAATTTATTGTTGGGAGGGGCAGTAGTCTCATTATCAATTCTTTAGCTTAATTGCTCGATCAATTTGTATAAAAAACTATGATTTTTATTAATTTTTTTGTTAAAATGTATTTAATACGTCAAATATTCGTTCAAATGATATTATTAGTTTACATGCACGTGGAAATGCAGGTCAATAGCATGTACCACCTTCTGGAGAAGGTTTTTTTAAAAACAATTAGGGTCTTTTCTGATAAATTTTCGTAAAATGAAATCAATTTTTTTTTTCTCAGGTTTTAGGCCAACCAGATGTGGATTATTCATGAGAAGTTTTTCTTTTTAGCAATTTGAGCTTAGATAAGAACATGTGATGATAACAAGTGGAGCCACAAAGCCTGCCCATCTCTTTTCAGCAATTTGAGCTTAGATAAGACCGGCTTGGTATGTGAACCAACTTCATCTTATTGAGTTATAATATCTTGTTTTCCTTCTTCGATTTGAAAATCCTCTATTTTTATTTTTATAATAATAAATATTCAAGCCAGCTTATATACATATCAACTAATTTCTCGAGATCCTATAATTAATGATTATATAAACTTTTAATAAGATTTGTAATGCTCAAACTAACAACTTCTTAAAAATAAATTCAAAATCTAATCAGTGAAGCTAGTGTAGAATTGAATTCTACTTTCATCTTTGTATTACGTGTTTGGGAGTGTGGTTGCGATTGCTTTTCAAAGTAATTTTCACTCAGAAAAGTATATCAATAATGTTTTTTTATTTTTTAAAAATTATTTTTGAGATCAGCACATCAAAATAATTTAAAAATATCAAAAACATATTAATTTTAAATAAATAAATAATTTTAAATTTTTTCAAAAAAACTCTTCAAACACATT
>Ga0325410_1006764_pt1 | contig 12574 bp, 12 predicted proteins | sample PopdelMetagenome_16_FD_206182 | JGI IMG/M metagenome (GOLD analysis project Ga0325410, IMG submission 206182) | Populus deltoides microbial communities from Bellville, Georgia, United States - Xylem-PdIQD-R3 | ecosystem: Host-associated > Plants > Phyllosphere > Stem > Wood/Secondary xylem... | reverse complement strand
TCACCTCGCGGTGTACATGTTTCAACAATAACAATATTAAGTAACTTACTCACTATATTATTCTAATATTAATTAATTACTCTTAACCTTTGAAATTTAATACTTCTACTTCAATCTAACTTAATCCATTAATTTACATAATCTTTTCAAAATTTACAAATCCAGCTAACTCATCTTAATTACCAATTTGGTTTCTTTCCTCAGTCACCAATAGATCCAGTACTTCCATTCGAATTACCCATCATCCGGCTAACCTTTTTTTATTAGCCAATCAATCCGGTAATTCCATTCGAATTACCCAGCATCCGGCTAACCTTTTTTTATTAGCCAATCAATCCGGTAATTCCATTCGAATTACCCAGCATCCGGCTAACCTTTTTTTATTAGCCAATCAATCCGGTAATTCCATTTGAATTGCCCAGCATCCGGCTAACCTCTTTTATTAGCCAAACAATCCGGTAATTCCATATGAATTACCCCAAATCCGGTTAACCTCTTTGTTAACCAACAAAACCGGTAATTTCACATAAATTACTGGTAATTCACATAATCATAACTCAATTTATTCATTTGCTCCATTCGTTTAATATCAATTAAATAAGCAACATAGATTATTAGGGAAACTAAAAATTACAAAATAAGGTGACGAATCACCTACCTTCTGCTCGGGATGACCCAGCTCCTCCTGTCTGATAACCAGCTCTAGACACAACTCCTGAATCAATCAAGTGTCATTATATCATTAGTTCATCAATATTTTTATTACGTGCCGAAACACAAAGCACGTAATATTTTTATTTGTAATTTGTTCTAATAAAAATTCATTCTCAAATATAACATCATTATTTTACATACAACCTCATATTTAACTCAAGTTACTTCTTTGCTTACTCTATGTTCATAATTCCTCCATGAAATAATTCTTCTATTCTTTATACCCTCACATCATATTATTCATTTTATCTAAATACTATATTCAAACACAATCTAGACATCTTGTCTTCATATTTTCTTTTAACTAGTTTATTTCTCTTTTAATTTGAATTTACTTATTCTTATTATTATTGTTATTATTATTTTCTCAATTTAAATGCTATCTCTTCATTTAGTCTTTCTTACATTTTCAATTATCATGATTAAACATGGTTTGTTTCTAAGCATTAACATCAAAACTCATTCTCCCACTTTTTCCTTCATTTACTTGTTATTTCAACTTATTTTCATTATATTCCACTTCAATTTCATCATTTTCCCTTCCCCTCCTAATTCCTCCAAATTCACATAAGAACCCTAAGTTCAAAAATCTAGGATTTAAGGGAAACTAAGGTAAAATTCCATGAAATTACTTCCTAACTTAATCAAATAAGCTCAAGAAAACATCTAAATCAAACATTAAATCCAAACTTCTCATGCTTACCTATTGCTTTTCTTCCAATTTCTCTTCTCTTCCAAAATTAGGTGAATTCCCCTTCTCAAATCCTCCTTCCTTCACTTGCTTTAGTGTTTTATAGGTTGAACTTGCAAGCTTATAAAGGTATTTTCTCAATTTCCTTATTGTTTTTCCTTACTTTTCTCTCTTTCTCTCACGTTATGCTCTGTTTTTCTTTTCACCTTTTTGTTTCTGCCCATTCGGCACTTAATAGAAGAGAAGGAGAGCTTATATGTTTTGTTTTCAATGGCAAATTACTATTATACCCTTAATGAATATTTTTTCCTCTTTGACGGTCTTTATTTTTTTTTTGCTAGCACTACCGAGCTCCATTCATCTTAAAATTTTAACCAGATTTTATTCAATATATTTTAAGGTTCCTCAAAAAATTTCAGCTCAATCCGATGGTCGGATTGAAAATTACATCCAATAATGTAAAACTAGTCGAATTGTGATTTTTCGTCAAATTTTTGAATTTCTCTAAAAATTCTGAAATTTTAAACCAAGCTAAGGTATCATATTAGAAGGCTTCACGCAAAATTTCAGAATTTTTTTGATAACCCAATCAAGAGTTACGAATTTTGTTGTTTTACATAAAACTAGTCAATTTATGATTTTTCGTCAAATTTTCGAATTGCTCTAAAAATTCTGAAATTTTAACCCAAGCTAAGGTATCATATTCGAAGGCTCCATGCAAAATTTCAGAATTTTTAGATAACCCAATCAAGAGTTACGAATTGTTTTGTTTTACATAAAACTAGTCAATTTATGATTTTTCGCCCGGAGGTTTTACAGAGGAGGTCTACTTGAGGAAAAGTCGATATCCTTCCTTTTACCCACCTCTGTCTAACTTTGCTGCCTTTCAACTATACATGCCTCAAGAGCTTGTGCTGCCTCTATAAGTTCTCTGGTTGTCCCAAATCTAAGTGCTATCAAGCCTTGTCTTAAATCCTGGCGTAATCCATCCCGTAGTCTATCAATCATGTATTGTTCGGTGGGAACAAACTGTGGAGCAAACATGGAAAGATCATGAAATCTCCTTTCATACTCAAGTACTGTCATACCCTCCTACCTCAAAGCTAGAAACTCCTGCTCCTTCATCTTCCGATGATATGATGAGTAAAACTGGTTCTCAAACTGAACTCTAAATTCAGTCCATGTCCAAGACCCCGCAGGCCTCCTAGATCGCATTGTATCCCACCATGATCATGCCCTATCTGATAGTAAGTGAGTGGCACAATTTACTAGTAAATCCTCTGTCACCTAAATCTGTTCCATAATGTTCTCTATTGTACGTAACCATCTACCTGCTATCTCAGCATCAGGCTCTCCTGAAAATGAGTCACATCCCAACTCCCGCATACTCTTCGCTACCCAAACTAGTGTAACCACATTATCCAATGGTGTAGGGGCAACTTGCGGTATCTGTGTTGCTGGTGCCACTGGGGTGTCGGTACTGGTAATTGAGGAATCGTCTCTATTACAGCTCTCACAATTTGGGCTATAAACACCGGATCAGAATATGGTGCAGGGGCTGTCGCTAGCACTGCTATTGTTGGAGGAGGAGGCACCTGTCTTAGATGAGGTGCTGCAGGTATGTGAGAGATTGAATCCTCCAAAGAATCCTCTCTCTCATTATGCTCGAATTCGGGATCTTGACCCAGTTCCCGTGCTGCAGAGCGATCCGCCATCTCACCTTGTCTTATGTGCACTACCCTAAACTAATTTGATACTTATCATATTCCAATTCAATTCCTGAAATCAGACCAGGGCTCTGATACCAAATGTAACAACCCCAACATATGTATTTAAAACAAAGAGCAAGGACATAATAATTCAATTAAGGTTAGAGATTTTTTTTTTCTGTAATCAATAAAAATTCGACAGAGTTTCCTCTATATTTTTAGGTACCAAGTTATCGACTCTTCTTTCACAATCCTCAATTAACAAATCTCTTACTCGTCCTATCATCCATGACATCTTCCTCTCATTACATCATAACTTCTTAATAATCAAATTCATACATGTCTAAACAATTCAATATCCCACATTTACATAGATGCAATCTAAAGAATTATTCTAAAAATTATAACTGGAGTACATTACGCAATTCAAAGATTTACAAATAAGGACCATTAACGAAATTATAATCGAAATAAGTTCATAATTAAAGAGAAAATTCATAATTAAGATTATACTACACAAAAGAGCTTTCGATAAACTGTAGACGCATTATATTACATAACAAAATGATAAATTCATTCATTACAACATGATATCCAACAAAATATAAGGAAACTAATCTACTGTTCAGTCCGATAGGGAGATGCATTTGAAAATAGATTTAATACAATAATTCAATTAGACAAATGAAAAAAAAAAGATATCCATAAAAATCTTTCTACTTTCTTTTTTGTAAATTTAGTCAAAAGATCATTAAATTAACTTGCTCATCTATTATTACATATCAATTAAATTTCAGAATAATCTATGATTTTGTTTTTATTATTTTATTTTATTTTTAACATTAACAAAATATAATTATTCCTATCGCCCAATTAACACGGCATTACATTCACTAATAGATGATTAATTTTTCTACCAGTCCATTCAACCAGCATTATTGTCATCAGTCCATCAGTCCAAAAATTAGTTTAACGTTTCACCCATTCATCAGGGTACAAATTCCATTAACCAGGGAATTAATTCTACATCTCGCCCATTTGCCAGGGCACTAATTCCATTAAATCAGGAATTTGTTCAACAATTTATCCATTAACCAGGGAATTAATTCTGCATCTCGCCCATTTGCCAGGGCACTAATTCCATTAAATTAGGAATTAGTTCAACAATTTACCCATTCACCAGGGTACTAATCTCATTAACCAGGGACTTAATTCCTCATCACGCCCATTCACCAGGACATTAAACTCATTAATTCAGTAATTAATTCAATGATTTGCCCAATCACCAGGGTTTCAATCCCATTAACCAGGGAATCAATTCCTTATCACGCCTATTCACAAGGGCATTAATCCCATTAATTCAGGAATTGATTCATCACATCGCATATCTTATTTTCTTAAGTAAACAACATAATAATTTCTAATATATCAACCACAATTAATCAGATAAAAAAATACATATTGACCAATATTAAATTCGGGTATAGTGTAATTACCTGACGACTGAGCTCGAGCCGAAGTTCCCTGCTGTGGTGTCGGCCTTGCAGCCTCTCTAAGCAATAGCTAAAGCTTTAACACTTTTGAATTGAGAATTTTCCTTGCTTGAATTTGTTTTTCCTCTCCTGGCCGAATGCTTCTTTCTCTTTGATAAAGTAAGTTTTGTTCTTTTTTTTTCCTCCTTCCAGCACACACTCTCTTTCACTTATATATATATATATATATATATATATATATATATATATATATATATATATATATATAATTAACTTTTTTTAAAAATACCTTTTGTGTCCCTAAATGTTTTCTTCCCCCACACACTTTAGCACACATATTATTTCTTTAACTTTTTTAAAAATGCCTTCTATATCCTTCGACAGTAACTTTTATGATTTTTGGGTAAAATTTCTTGAATCCTGATACATGTTTATACCAAATCTTGCCCGGGTTACATCGAATTTCACTAAGTTACTTGTTGGTACTTTCAGTTTCATGAAATTCACTTCTATAAAAATTTTATTCATATTTTCGTGTTTATTTATTTATTTATATTTATTTATTTATATATATTAACACTTGAACAAAACATTTTAATTCAGATTCTCGAATATATCATCATTCTTATAATTTAATTTATCACTTTCCCTCATTTTTTGTAATCCTGACTTTTATTAATATCAATAATATTATCCGGGGTTTTACAGAGGGGGTGCAAACGCTTGTGATAAAAGGCGACCGCCTATGATGAAAGGCGAAGACACCAAAGAGAGTTGGTGTAGGTGGAGCTATCAAGCACGATGACAAAAGACACAGAAGCTCTAAACATAGAAAATGAGATGGAAGATTGCGAGGAGTATACCGCAACTCTCTCTTTTTATGTGATCAGTGGCAGTGATCTCTCCCATAGTCCACATGGTGGTATAGAATCTTAGAGCCACATTGAAACATCTCTAATGAAAGAGGATGAGACCGCTCCATGACGAGCGGAGACACCTCAGAAGAAGGTGTGCGGGCCACAATATGAGCCCAAGTTCAGATCGCCGCATGACGACGAGCAAAGACACCTCAAACAGAAGGTGTGCGGGCCATAATATGAGCCCAAGTTCAGACCGCCGCATGACGACAAAAAGAGACACCTCAGACAGAAGGTGTGAGGGCCATGATATGAGCCCAAGATCAAACCGCCCCATGACAACGGGCGAAGACACCTTAGAGAAGGTGTGAAGGCCATGATAAAAAAAGCCCAGTTTAGAACACCCCAAAGCCAATGTGATGGCTAGATATGAGTGGACAAGTGTATGGATAGCCAATGAAGTGGTTATGATGAGTATGGAAACAAATGCAGGATTGACTTTCATGGATATTGCCCCTAGGCTAAAAATCAATGAGCTAGATAACATTTTCCTTGGACAATAAGTGGATGACTTGTGGAGCATTAAGACTCGACTGCTAGGAATGAGCAGAGGACATGCGCAGGTTCCGGGAACAAGTTGACTTTTGTCAAGGTGGTGAACTCGGTAATGGCATTGTAATACTCAGAGTATGAAGACAGATATGGATCAACCGTTAATGGGCTGCTCCCATGGTTAAAGGTGGAGAGCTACCTGGACTCTTAGGACTAAGAGCGAGAGACTCACGGAGAAGTAAGGCGTGGTTCCTAGAGTATAACAGAGGGCAGATGCAACTCCGGGATGAGTAGACTTTTGAAAGAGTGGTGATATGAAAACCCTGGAAATTTATAATTTAAATATGTAGATGTGTAAACCCTCATGTAAACGTAAGACTGAAAGTGGTAATATTTCAATGAGTGATGGAAACCAAGATTAGAAATAGTAGATAAATAATGATATATAATGGAAGAGATGACCTCCATAAAATGAATTTTGGTTTAGAATTCATAAGGACAGAGAAACTGGTAACGTGTTTTGATGGATAAAATAATGAGAAAAATGACAAAATATTTTTAGGAAATAAGTGAGGTAATAAAGAATGCATTATAATAAAGGATAGTGCAATGAAAAGGGTAGGACTGAAGGTGAAAGAACCGATTAAAAATCAGTGATGTTATTTTGAAACGGTAATAAGCCTGATAAATAAATAAAGGTGGAAATCCTAAAATGAATACATTCCAAAATAATAAAATGACCTTAAAGATTTAGAAGGATAATTGATATGATTTTTTGTGAAGATTGAACAAGAAAAATCTAGATTGTTTATGAAAAGTCATGAATTGAACAAGTTTATATTAGGAAGCAGAGCTCTCAATCCGATCATCGGATCAGGATGAAATTTTGCATGAAGTCTATTAATATGTTTTCCTACCTTGGTTAAATATCTCATCCCAATCGGAGTTTGGTAAAGACTAGCGATTTAAGCAGAAATAAACCAAATAGTTTACATGAAAAATAAAATAAAATACATAAAGGCATGAATGAGGGACAAAATTGTAATTATGGAGAAAGGTGCCTATAAAAATGCAAAGAGGCCACCAGTTAAAAAAAGAAAAAATAGAAAAAAGCGGATAGAGAGAGAGCTGCAGATTTTGGAGAAAAACCAATAATGCTCCGGTGGCCATATCTCTAGAATCCACCGTTGGTTCATGTTGAGTTTTGCATGTTGTTCTTATTACACTCCCCTACTAACTGACCGGAGGGATTAGAAGGAACACAATCTATTTGACAGAAATCATCATCGGACATTTCCTGGAAAACAAAAAGGAAATGCACCTGCAGGGCAGTTTAGTCGCCGGCTGATTTCTCTCTCTTCCACCGTTGGATCATGCACATTCTTGGATATGTTGTGCGCCTAGATGTTGCCTTCATTGTGGACGGTGGAGATCGGAAACTCATTCTCCAGAAAGGTTTCGTGCATGTTGAACAGTAGCTCGTCCATTTTCAGGTAAGCTCAGTTTTATGCCGATCTAGGGAGATCTAACCGTTGGATCATTATGATTTTGAGATATAGTATGCACAACTCTATGATATGTAGTCTGACCGTTGGGTTTAAAACAATAATCAGAGGTTGATGACTTATTGCCTTTGAATCTATTGCTAGTTTTGGCAAAATGTAGTAAGCTTGATTATTTGATGAAATTAGAATTGTGTGAGTGTAGGTTTTATGGAAGATGTAATGGTAAAATATGTTCTTGTTATTAGTATTATTATAGATTAATTGTGTATTCTTTATATGAGGGGAGAATGATTTTTGTGTAAGAATAGTAAGGAATATTGCTATATGAACATGGTGATTGAATACAAAGCTAAATTGTTGGTTGTGTGGATATAAATGGGGTGGAACCATGAAGAAATTGAAATGAAAGAAATTTGGAAAATAAAACATATTTAAAGCTAGCCATAAGTATTTTAGGCAAATTGATTAGTTAATGAAGATTGTCATGGATTCCAACTAGTAGGGTGAAATTGTTGTTATGATAATGATCTAAGAATATTAATTGTTAAGGTTTGCCGCATATGTTTAATCGCACGAGGAGAAAACGAAAAAAATGAATAGTTCAGAATTTTTTTGTATTAATAATAATAATAGGAGAAATCCCAAAAGGAATGAGTTTCCTTATTTTGGTCTAATCTTGCTAGATTGTAGAGGTAGGGAAATTGTTTGAATGTTTTGCTTTAGAATTGGTTTGAATTTGTGATTTAATGATGCCAAATGACCTTGGATGATGTTGTTTTTGCATGAAAATAAATTGGAAGTTGAAAAGGATTTCCAAGGAATGAAAATCCTCGTTGTCCAAAAATTTAGCTATAAAAGAGGGGCTATTGTGATTGTTGATTTTGAGCCTTAAAACAAAATAATTTGAAGTTGGTTTCTTCATAAAAGTTGTATTTCCATGTTTTAGCCTTTCATAGAGATAAATCATGCCCAAAACTGAGTTCTGCAGCTTTAGTTATGATTAAGACACTAGGGCTGTGTTTGATTGCAGGAAAGTGAATTCCTGGAATTCACTTTCCTGCTTTTCCCATGTTTGGCAATAATATGGAAAAGTAGTCAAAGGAAACTGAATTCCAGTCAAACTAAAAAAAGCAACGTTACCAAAAGAAAGTGTTTTCCTTCTGTTAAAGAAAGGAAAACGCTTTCCTTTTTTTTCAGCGTCGTTCATTTTCTCATACACAGTCTCCTTTTCATCAAAATCAATTGGAAGCTGAGCAGAAACAAGAGCATTTTTCTGGAACAAAGCATTTGTCTGGACCAATTAATTTCAGGTATTTTTTTTCTCTTTATTTCCTTTATGTTTTTATCTTCTTCTTCGTAGATCTGTAAACATAATGGCATAAATTCTTTGATATTCTTGATAAATTTGCTACTGTCATATTTTTTCCATAACATTTCCAAAACTCTTCATCTGATCTCGTCACTTTCCACAGTTAAAACTAATCAAGCAACCCAAAAAACACACATTTTTTCCATGACTGTTTTCTTCTCACAATCCGCAGCTCAAAGCATCTAACCAAACAGGGGGGGAATTTCTAACCAAACAGAGAGACAAAACCGGGGGGGAGATAACTGTGAACAGAGAGAGGAAGGCTATACCATAGGGAGTGCCAAACAACTATTGGACAGATAGGTAGCAGGGGGCTGCAAGTCTTGCCCTTCTATTTCTTCCCCTCAAAGAGCATAGCGAAGGTCCATAGAGAGGCAAAACGGTGGGGTGGGGCGATTTATGTGAATGGTGAGAGGCAGGGAGGCGATTTTTGTTAACAAAGAGAGGCAAAACGGTGGGTTGGGGGGCGATTGATTTCTGTGAACAGAGAAAGGCCAAAACGGGGGGGGAATTTCTGTTAACACAGAGAGGCAAAACGGGGGGGAAGATTTCTGTGAACTTTACTGTGAAGCAGCCCCTCCCTGTCCCTAAATCCGGCCACCATATACTTTCTATCAACCCTTGCTCTTGTTTTTGTCAAGTCACGGCGTTACCAGAGCAAGTAGCCGGGGGAGAGAGGAGGAGAAACCGAGAGTGAGAGGGAACAGGGGAATGGGGGAATGAGAGAAACCGAGAGGGAGAGGGAACAGGGGAATTGGGGAAACTGGAACCGGGAGAGGGGAATTGGAACAGGGGAATTGAGGGAACTGGAACCGAGAGGAGAGGGGAATGAGAGGGCAATGGGAACAAAACAATTGGGGAATGGTAATGGGGAATTATCAAACCGATAGCTGTGAGGGGAATGGGTGGGGAATGGGAGAATGAGATGGGAACAACGAAATTATAACAGAACCCTAATAAACATAAATTTGTGTTTTATTTTGCTTTGATTAATTTATGATTAGTGTTTGATTAAATTTGTTATATATGGATAAATTTGTGTGACTATGCCGGTAATTATATGGATTTCATTGCGCAATGTTTATTGATCGTTGTGAACTTATGAAATGTATAATTTTCAAAACGGTTTTATCATCGAGAAATTGAATGTTATGGTCTTAAATAATATATGTTAAGACCTTTTTTTTTAGGGAGTCAGATATAATTGCCATAACTATTATACATTGTCCGCTTCTTTCTGCATAATTTATTGTATTCATTGTGTAAGTATTTTATATGTTTTTTTTAATATTTATTTCCCTAAATTTTTAGGTTTTGTTATCAGAAAACTTCACTTTCATTATATGGATAGTAAGATAATTCATGCAGCATGTATGGGAGCAGCTGTAACTGTGATAGCTACAGGGGTAGCTATTATTGAATAAGAAAGAAATACAATTTATATACCAAGAGAACCACGTATAAATGCAATTGCTCAACGAGAATTCTATATTGACACCATTTTGAATCGAGGTGATAGGCATTGCGTTGAACAAATTCGTATGAAACCTGTTGTCTTATATAGATTGTGTGATGTTCTCACAAGTCATGACCTATTACGAGCAACTCAAAATGTGTCGATTAGGGAGCAAATAATTGTGTTCTTACAAATTGTAGGCCAAAACCAAAGATTTCGTTTTATTAGTGGTATATACTATAGGTCTGTTGAAACTATCCATCATTACTTTAGAATTGTTTTAAAAGCAATTCTTAAGTTATACAAACACCTTATTAAAGATCCAAAGGATACAATTCCAGCTGAGATAATGAATAATCGAAGATTCTATCCTTATTTTAAGGTATGAGAACAATACCAATATTTTTATACATTAGTTAATTACATCTAGAAGAAAAGTTTATAAATCATTTTTTCATGTTTATATAGGATTGTGTGGGAGCAATTGATGGTACCCATGTTCCTGCAAATGTTCCTGTTGAGATTCAAGGAAAGTTTTGAGATCGAAAAGAAGGAACAACACAAAATGTTTTAGTAGCGATAACTTTTGATTTGAAGTTTATATATGTTTTAGCTGGCTGGGAAGGAAGTGCACATGATTCACGGGTTTTAGGTGATGCATTATCAAGACCTAGTGGTCTAAAAATTCCAGAAGGTATATAATAAAGTATTGTATTATATGCAATAAACATATAAAATGTCTTATCAGATAAAGATAGTAATAGGTTTTTTTTTAATTTGTAGGGAAATATTATCTTGGTGATGCTGGTTACGGTATTCAAAAAGGAATCATTTCTCCTTTTCGTGGAGTTCGATATCACTTGAATGAGTTTACAGAACGTGCACCAGAAAATAAAAAGGAGCTATTTAATCTTCGACACTCTTCATTGAGAACCGCTATTGAGCGAGGGTTTGGTATTTTGAAGAGTCATTTTAGATCAATTGATGGAAAATCTTTTTGGTCTTATGAAACACAAGTAGATGTTGTGCTTGCATGTTGTATTATTCATAATCACATAATGGGGGTTGATCCTTATGACTTTCTTATGGAAGAAATATGTTCGGAAAGTGAACCAATTAGACGAACAACCAACTTAAGTCAACAGGAGGAGAGGGAAGAGAATAGGGAGTGGATAACAAAAAGAGAAATGATTGCATCAACCATGTGGAATGATTATAACACTCAAAGAAACTAGTAATTGAGTGTTAGTTATATGTGTTTGTTTTTATTATGTCTTGTTTGAGTTTGTATTATATTTGTTATGTATTTGGAGTAGATGTTGACTTTATTATAATTTATCTTTTAATTATTAATGGTAGTTGTTATATGAAATTTATTAAATCTAAATATTGTATGATGTTATTTTGTATAAATTTGTAATTTCTTTTTTGTAGAAATGAGTTCCACGCAGAATGTAAAATGCAAGGGCAAGCACTTCACATGGTCTAAGCCTATGTCTCACATGTTACTTGAGATATTAGTTGAGGAGGCACTTAAAGGAAGCAAACCTTCTTCCACCTTTAAAGCAGAATCTTTTGTTAAGGTGGCTACAGAAATCAGTCAAAAGTTCAATGTGCAATGCGAGCCTAAACATGTGGACAAATCATCTCAAGACTGTGAAAAAAGAATGGGGAATAATAACCAAACTTAAAAATAAAAGTGGCTTTGGCTGGGATGATTGTTTGAAGATGATTACTGTTTTGAAAGATGTATATGATGAAGAAGTAAAGGTATGATAAATATTATACTCTTTGTAATTTTTATATTTACTTTTGTTTCTAAAATGTTACACAATGAACTAAAAAATTACATATTCTAAATTTTATGAACAGGCACATCCCAATCATGACAAGTATCTCAACAAAAAACTCGATATGTACGAGGCAATGGCAATTGTTGTTGGAAAAGACATGGCAACCGGGAATTATGCCAAATCATATGCTGATGTCAACTTGGAAGAGAACACTGAAGAGCAATCAATTTCAATTGAAAATGAAGGGGAATATGAAAAAACTTCTAAGGGAAAAGAGACATCTTCCTCTAGTACGCAAAAGAGGCAAAATAGGAAGAGAAATCGCATGTATGAAGATGATGGTGTTGAAAAGTTGTCTAAACAGATTGGAGATGTAGCACTTGCAATTCAAAGCCTCAACAAAAATCAACTTGATGTTAATGCGTTGTATGCGGA
>Ga0325410_1006763_pt1 | contig 12576 bp, 10 predicted proteins | sample PopdelMetagenome_16_FD_206182 | JGI IMG/M metagenome (GOLD analysis project Ga0325410, IMG submission 206182) | Populus deltoides microbial communities from Bellville, Georgia, United States - Xylem-PdIQD-R3 | ecosystem: Host-associated > Plants > Phyllosphere > Stem > Wood/Secondary xylem... | reverse complement strand
ATGGACCTTAATGTTGGATACTAACATGCTTTATATTTGTTATCTTGTTCACTTTTAATACTTTGCTTGTTAAATGGTTAATCTAGATTTATGTTGTATAACACTTGGTACAACAAATACTTAGCACCTTCATAGCCCATACTGTATGGTATAACCAACACCTGAGCTATGAAAGGAACTTGATTTGTTGTTAACATAAGTTATAATCATGAATGCCTGTCAACATTTATAAGTATTAGCATTATTCGAATAAGATAACTAATGTAATCATGTTAACAATTTATAATCTGATTGGAACTTCCTTTGTGTGTGGTTTCCAATTGAATACTAAGAGTTTATACTATACTTGTTTGAAATACTTAATCTTTATTATTATCATTATTAATAGTATTATTGGTATTACTACTACTACTACTACTACTACTACTACTACTACTACTACTACTATTATTATTAGTAGTATTACTACTACTACTACTAGTATTATTATTATTGTTGTTGTTGTTGTTGTTGTTATTGTTACTATTGTTGATGTATTATTGTTGTTTATAATTTATACAATTAACCTCCCTGTGGTTCGACCTCGGTCTTGCCGGGTTATTTATTACTTCGACACTCCTGCACTTGGGAGAAGACATCAATCTTTTGATTGTGTCAGAATCCTACCCGATTATCATAGGCACCATCGAGTTGTATATGATCATCGACTTCTCAAGTGTCATTATCCAAGATTGACATGCCTTTGCCTTTCAGTATTGTCTACTAACATCTCTTGAGTACCAAACACATTGATCATATCCTGTTGAAGCTCATACAATCACCATACCCAAGGTGGTATAAACCAAATATGAAGTGTGAGTATAATGATGGTATCTCAAGCCATTCAATTGAAAATTACAGGAATTTCAGATATCAAGTCCGGAAGCTGATAAGTCAAGGGACATGTTATATTTGTGAAGAATAATGGTGCATACCATATCATCATCGGCCCATTGTCGACATAGCGAATGATTAGTAGACAATTAATGTTGGACGGAGAAAGTTGATATGAAAATTAGAAGAATGTTATATAATCTACTCTTTTTTGTTATTAAGCTTTGTAAAAAAGGCCATTGAAGAAATCAGGACTTTGTTTAGGACTGTGATATCTTTTAATGAAAATTTTTCTTTTCTATGTCATATAGTTGTTTTGAAATCAACAGATCTTTTCTATGTCATATAGTAAATTTAACATTTTATTTTCATCCATTATTAAATAAATATATGGAAAATTCATTTAAAGACTTTCAAAATCGATCAAATTCCAAGGCATGTCATATGAGTGCAAAGAGGCAATCCTTTCTTTTGAATCTAAAAATATTTCCTCCTAGATTTAATATGTGAAATCTTGCTTCAAACCTTGTTTGACTCTAAAATACCTTTTTATCACTCATTATGAACCTCAATAGTGAGAATCTTACTTGAAATAATACAATTTGCTCAAAATAAAATCAAATGATTTGATGTCTTAAATAATGATAAACAATACATATTCAGGTCATGATCCCACCTATTCCACCAATTTTTTTTTTCTAAGGTTAACCTCATGATTTTCCTGATTAATAATAATCTTTAATAAGGTTAAGATTTATCAACATGAAAAAAATTTAGATTTTAAGATAAAGAAAGACCATCTTTTATATATTCTTCACAAATAAAATTTATCCCTAGTTATCCTCTTTGAGCCTTAAAAATCTTTCCTTGAATGATAACCCAGACTAGGATTACCCTCTCATATTGGGGGCATGTTTTGAGAGTTTTAGATAATCGATGAAGTTCTCCAAATGGAAAGAAATAAAAAAAAAACATGAAAAGGATGAAAGTATTATAAAAAGAGAGCGAGCAAATGCTCAAATGAAAATGAAATGACCAAATCAAAGAAATAAAGAAAAAACAAGAATGAAAATGAAGAGCTCTTTAACCCCTAAATATGTTGTAACATCCAAAATCAAAGACAAAATGTCAATACAAAGCACAAGATGTAATTTAAGAAATGAGGTTGTAATGAGATCGATATCTAAAATGGTAAAATCCAAGCGGCAAGCCTAAAAGATCTTTACATAGAACAAGTGATCCTATGTCTTTGAACCCTTAAACACTTTTTGACCTTTATAAATATCTCATTCTTTCATAAACCTGAACCATGACCTACATTACATGCTTTTAAAAAGTCTTTTTTGTTCAAGAATAACTTTTTTATGTTAATAAGTCTTAGCTTTTTAAAAGAAAAGAAAAATGTTTTTCAAACAAAATCATGATTTCTTTGTGCATTACATATCATTCTTTATAACATTGAATCATAGTTTTTCACATAAGCGAGATTCATACCATATGAAGCAAAATGCATTTTATAAGGCAAAACTTTTCTTTTTGGAATATATTTTTTGTTCTTTCTAAAATAGCCCTTTATTTGTTGAAGAACACATAAAAGTCATTTATCTTTGAAAAGATAACCAATTTTTTTTTTTGGGATAACCATTTTCTTCATAATCCTAACTAACATCAATTTCATCATATACCTAATCTAAATATTGTTTCATAGTACTTGAATGATATATTTTGGGCTTTTGATCAAATAAATAAATGTTCAATTAATAAAAAAATGTTTTTAAATTTATATCTTAATGATTTCATTTTAACCATTAAACATAAATGAACATAATCATTAAAATTTACAGCTTGGTCCTAAAACATAAAACATTATTTCTTGAACAAAAATATTTTATAACAAAATCTCTAATGGTTAGATTTGCAAAGTTCTTGAAAAAAATAATGATGATAATGCATACATGCCTTTTGATGGTTACTAAAAATATGAATTTAGCCAAATCAACAAGGGGTAGACTAGTTTGAAAAACCCATTGTATTAGCCAATAATGAATTCCATCATAAGTAATGATTGGCACAATTAACATCTTATGATGCAAATGTGCCTTTCAATGGTTATTGAAAAAAAAAAAAACTTCCAGATCAACTAGGGGAAATCTAGATTGAAAATGATTTTATGAACTTCATCACAAGCCGTGAATGTTGGAATAAACATCTAATAATAAGGATTAAGGTGGTGATGAATACATTCTTCTATGTAGCTAATGGAAAAATAAACATATTTAGATCAACTGGGGCAATTCAAATCAATGAAACTTTTTACAATGACAATAACCAAATTATAATCTGAAGAACTTCGTCACAGGCTATGAGTGGTAGAAGACACATTTAAGAATGATGGTGATTCATGCACGCCTTTTGATATTCGTTAGAAAGATAAACATGGCTAAATTGGCTGGAGGCAATCCCATTTTAATAATGAAAAAAATCCATTATGATAACATGCAAAATGCTAAAATGAAAAACTCCATCATAAATTATAGTGTCGGTTTCTTCATGGTGATTATGGAAAATGAGTGGCAATGAACATATATCCTTAGATATCACTTGGGGGCAATGACAAGTAGAGGTGACATGAATTAAGTTAAGGTGATGTACAAATTATACCTATCGAGAGATTGAAAATAGAGGTTATGGAAAGACAAACTTGTTGTGAGCTTAGATAACACTTATATCTAAAAAAAAAATAGAGACAATGCCAAAAGATTTCGAAGATCCAAATGACATAAAGGAAAGATTGACCTTTCAAAATATATATTTGTGTTTTTACCATTGACTTCAAAAGGTAAGCTCTTTTTAAAAAATCAGAATAAATTGCTGATATTCTTAAGCTAAATTCTTCAATAAGATGTTAATTTTCAAAAGCAATGTGCATGTGTGAAAGTTTATTTCAATTTTAGATTTTAATTTTTAATATCTCAATTTATAGTATTTTTTTTGGGAGAAGACATCAACTCTTTGGTCGTGTCAAGTTTTTGGTGCCGTTGCCTGGGAGGTAAATTCTTGTATAAATTATAATACTTATTTTATTTTCACTTTTCTTTTTATCCAACTCTCTGTTTGTTTTGTTTTGTTTTGTTTTCTTCCTTTTATTCTCTTCCTACATGTGCATGAGAGTTTTGTCACGTACATTAAGTGATAGACTTTGTAGGGTATCCTCATCATTTTTAGAAAATATGGCTCAAAAAGATAAACAGTCGCTTTATAATGAGAATAATAAGAATAACCGTGTTAGAATATTTAGAGACCACATAAATCCCACAAGAACAAGTGCACCCTCATGCATAGTTTTTCTCCCTAATGCATCTCATTTTAATTTTAAGCCAGATATTATTCAACTTTTACCTTCTTTTCATGGCTTAGATCTAGAAAATTCATACTTGCATTTGAGAGAATTTAAGGAGGTCTGTAACACCTATAATGACTTAAATTGTAGCATGAACACCATCAGGATTAAAGCTTTTTCCTTTTTCATTAAAAGATAAAGCTAAAACATGGCTACAAAATTTGGGACTAGGATCCATTCATGCTTGGGATGAAATGCAACAACAATTTTTAAAGAAGTTTTTTCCGTCTCATAAAACAAACTCTTTCAAAAGACAAATTATCAGTTTCACTCAAAAACCAGGAGGAACATTTTACCAATGTTGGGATAGGTATCGAGACTTGCTTAATACTTGCCCTCATCATGGTTTTGAAACATGGAGATTAGTTTCACATTTTTATGAAGGGTTAACACCTAAAGATAGATAAATGGTGGAATTGATATGCAATGGAACTTTTGAAGATAAAGACCCTAATAAAGCAATAGAGTACCTAGACTTGCTAACTAAAAATGCTAAAAATTAGGACACTATAGGCACTTATGAGGCACCAAGTAAAACTCAATCTCATACATCTAGTGGAGGAATGTACAACCTTAGGGAAGATCATGACGTCTAAGCCAAGTTTGCAGCTTCAGCTAGAAAAGTCGAGGCACTAGAATTGAAAAAGAGTGGTAAATTAAAATCTGTTCAAAACATTGTGTGTCAAATCTGTGAAACCAATGAACACTCAACCAATGACTATCCAACTTTGCTTTATTTCTAAGAATGCCTCCATGAACAAGCCAGTGCTTTAAACAGTTTCTAAATGCCCAATCATAACCCATACTTGTAAACATACAACCCTGGTTGGAGAAATCGCCCAAATTTCAGTTGAAAGAGTGGTAATAATAATACACAAACTTTACAACCACCATTTCAAGCACACCATAATTTCCAAAATTCTCATGGATATGCACCTCTTTATGCTCCACCTCCTAGAAGAAATCTTGAGGAAACATTGTATGCATTCATTGAAAAGCAGGAGACAATCAACACTCAAAATGCTCAAACCATGGCAGATCTAAAAGATGCCCTTGCAAAATTCACATTTGCTCTCAGTTTTCAGGAGAAAGGTAAGTTTCAATCTCAACCTCAGCAAAATCCAAAGGGGCAATACAATGCAAATGCAAGTAGTTCCGAAAGCCAACACATGGATCAAGCCAAATCAGTCATCACTCTCTATAGTGGTAAGGTTATTGAAAAACCCATTCTTGAACCTTGTGAGAAAGATGATGAGTTAATCTCCGAGGGTAAGGAAGGGGTTGAATTTGAACATTACAAAGAAAAGACTGATTCACCATCAGCACTTTCATTTCCTTATGCCATGTTTAACCAAGAAAAGTCAATCACAACTCTGAAATCTTTGAAACTTTCAAGCATGTAAGGATCAATATACCTTTGTTGAATGCTATTAAACAGCTACCTTCTTATGCTAAATTTTTGAAAGATCTGTGCACTGTGAAGAGAAAACTGAATGTGAAAAAAAACCTTCTTAGTTGAACAAGTAAGTGTCATTCTTCATAACAATAATGCTGTGAAATATAAAGACCCTGGTTGTCCTATAATTTCTTGCTTTATTGGAGAACATAAAATTGAAAGAGCTTTACTTGATCTTGGAGCTAGTGTGAATTTACTTCCATATTTAATTTTTCAGAGTCTTAATCTAGGTGAGTTAAAACCAACTTCTGTAACTCTCTTACTTACTGATAGATCTGTAAAGGTGCCTAGAGGAATAGTTGAAGATGTGTTAGTACAAGTCGATAAATTCATTTATCCTGTGGATTTTATTATCTTGGACATACAACCTGTTGAAGCATGCAATTCATTTCCTGTTATTTTAGGACGTGCGTTTCTTGCAACTTCTAATCCTGATTAATTATAGGAATGGACTGGTGAAGCTATTTTTTGAAAACATGACATTGGAGATGAATATTTTTAACATTTGCAAGCAATTTGAAGATGATAATGATTTACTAGAAGTGGACTTTACTGAAAAATTAGTTCATGATCAATTTCAAACCACTTCCAGTGAAACTGAGATTGATGAATCTAACTATTTGCAAATAGTTTATTTTCAGGAAAAAGCAAAGGCAAATAGTTGGAGACCAAAAATTGAGGAATTGCTATCATGATTAATTGAGTCCATACCTTCAAGTGTTCAACCACCAAAACCTGATTTGAAGCCGTTATCGTTCAATCTCAAATACTCTTTTTTGGGAGAAAATGAAACTTTTCCGGTAATAATCTCTTCCAAACTTAATGCACATAAAGAAGGTAAGTTATTACAAACTCTGAAAACGCACAAAAATGCATTAGGATGGACCATAGCTAACATAAAAGGAATTAGTTCTTTGATTTGCACACACAAGTTTATTTGGAGGAAAATGCTAAACCCTCTAAAGAAATGCAACGAAAGCTTAATCCTAATATGAAAGAAGTAGTGAAAATAATGTCATTAAGCTTTTAGATGATGGAATCATTATCTAATTTCTGATAGCAAATGGGTAAGTCCTACCCAAGTTGTACCCAAGAAGTCTTGAGTCACTGTGATAACAAATGAGAAAAATATGTTAATTCCAACTAGTACTATTACTGGTTGGCGCATGTGCATTGACTATAGGAAACTTAATTCAATGACTAGAAAAAATCATTTTCCTTTACCTTTCATGGATTAAATCCTAGAAAGAGTTGCAGGTCATGAATTTTATTATTTCCTAGATGGCTATTCAGGTTACAACCAAATTGAAATTGCATTGGAAAATGAAGAGAAGACTACTTTCACATGTCCATTTGGTACTTTTGCATATCGAAGGATGCCTTTTGGATTATGTAATGCACCAACCACGTTTTAAAGATGCATGCTCAGTATATTTAGTAATATGGTTGAACGTTTTCTTGAGATTCTTATGGATGATTTTTCTGTTTTCGATGATTCATTTGATGATTGTTTAACTAACTTGGAAAAAGTTTTGAGCAGGTATGAAAAGAAGAATCTTGTATTGAATTGGAAAAAATGTCACTTTATGATAACAAATGACATTGTACTTGGTCACATTGTTTCATCGAAAGGAATTGAGGTTGATAAATCTAAAATTGAGTTAATTGCTAACTTGCCTACACCAAAATCTATTAAAGATGTTAGATCATTCCTAGGACATGCTGGTTTTTATAGAAGGTTCATCAAAGATTTTAGTGTAATAACTAAGCCATTGAGTAACCTTCTAACATAGAATAATATTTTTGAATGGACTGAACATTGTGAAGAAGCCTTTATTAAACTTAAAAACTTGCTTACTTCTACTCCTGTCATTCAACCTCCTGATTGGTCATTACCTTTTGAAATAATGTGTGACGCTAGTGATTATGTCGTGGGTGCTGTCTTAGGATAAAGAAAAGATTAGAAACCTTACGTAATTTACTGTGCAAGTAAAAATTAAAATAATGCTCAAATGAATTACACCACCACTGAAAAAGAATTACTTGCAGTAATATTTGCATGTGAAAAATTTTGATCTTATCTTGTTGGCTTACCTGTTGTTGTTTTTAGTGATCATGGAGCATTGAAATATCTTCTTTCTAAGAAAGATTCTAAGGCTAGATTGCTGTGATGGATTTTGTTACTTCAATAATTTGATATCACAATCATAGACAAGAAAGGCAACAAAAATATTTTCGCAGATCATTTGTCAAGATTGACAATAGATTTGAGATCTGACATCACACCAATCGATGACTACTTTCCTGATGAATCTTTACTTTTTATCTCTACAATGCCTTGGTTTGCTAATATTGTTAATTTTCTTGTTTCAGGACAATTGCCAGCTTATTGGAGTACCCAAGACAAAAGAAAGTTCTTGAACGAAGTGGAGAACTTTTATTGGGATGACCTTTATTTAATCAAATATTGTCCTGATCAAATATTTCGAAGATGCATTCTTGACAATGAGGTAAGTAGTGTCATTAAATTTTATCATTCTGAGACATGTGGGGGTCATTTCTCATTAAGAAAGATCACTGCAAAAATCTTACAAAGTAGATTTTACTAGCCCATCATGTTAAAGGACTCACATGCATTCTGCAAGACTTTTGAAAATTGTCAAAAGTTGAGATCTATTTCAAAACGTCATATGATGCCTTTAAATCCTATTCTTGTCATTGGAATATTTGACTGTTGGGGTATAGAGTTCATGGGTCCATTTCCTCCATTATTTGGTTTCTTGTACATATTAGTCGCAGTAGATTATGTTTCAAAATGGATAGAGACAATTCTAAGCAAAATAGTGATAAAGTTTTTGAAAGAAAATATTTTGAGTCGATTTGGAATCCCTTAAGCCATGATAAGTGATGGTGGAACACATTTCTGCAACAAGTCATTTGAGTCTTTAATGAAGAGATATGGAATCACACATAAAGTTGCCACCCTTTATCACCCTTAGACAAGTGGACAAGTAGAGCTTGCTAATAGGGAGATCAAACAGATCTTTGAGAAAACAGTGAACCCTAATAGAAAAAACTGGTCTTTAAGACTTAATGATGCACTTTGGGCTTATCAAACTGCTTATAAAACATCATTAAGTATGTCACCTTATAAACTAGTTTATGGAAAACCTTGTCACTTGCCTTTGGAACCTGAATATAAAGCTTATTGGGCTATTAAAGCTTTCAATTCTAACCTTGATGATGCTAGTCAGCTGTGAAAATTATAAATAAATGAGCTTGAGGAAATAAGAAATGATGCATATGAAAATTCAAGAATTCATAAAGCAAGAATCAAAGAGTTTTATGACAAGAAAATATTGAGAAAAACATTCGATGTTGGTCAAAAAGTCTTACTTTATAATTCTCGACTCCATTTATTTCCTGAAAAACTAAGATCAAGATGGAGCGGTCCTTTTATTGTGAAACATGTGTATCCATATAGGGCCTGTGATATCGAGAATCCAAAGAATGACAATGTTTTCAAGGTAAATGGACATCGTTTGAAAGTTTACTTTGACAATTTTTCAGTTGAAAATGACTCTATTGAATTGAGTGATCCAGTATATAAAGATTGATTCTTTTTCTCACATTCTTGTGTTTTGTTTTGGTGTAACTTTTGTTTTGCTAGTCTCTCTTACCTCGGTTAAATGGCGGATAACGGTACTCCGTGACGTAAGTCAGCTGTTTCAGTTTCCTATAATAACTGATATCTGTATATATATTTGTGCAATTCTTTACTCTTTCTCCCTTCTTTGAATCTCTTCTCCAATTCTCATTTGAAAATGGACACCACTCTTGAAAAATTGAAAAAATCTTTTCCCGCTTTGCCTCCAAATGCGATTGCAAAATTTACCATGTAAAGTGTGCAAGATTAAGGTTGTTAATGAATTATGGAATTCCTGAAGATATTTGCTGGCTAATTGAAACAAAGGTCCAATTATCAGGTGAGTCCTCTAATTCGTTCATTTCATACATGCCTCGGACAAGTAAAAGCACTTTTGCAAAGAAACATCATGCAAAATGACTGAAAGTTTGTCACAGATGTGCCAGATAGACTTGTAATGCAACATGTTGTTCTTTAGGAAAGTTATATGTAAATCGTGAAGATAAAATACAATTCATTAAGGATGGTCTGAGTAAGGAGTCTTTAGATAATCTTCTATTAACTTTTGAGACGCATCCTATGGAGATGTGCATCGTGCAATTCATGATTTATGGCCACAATTCCATAAAGAACATGTTTGACATAGTCTTGAGAATCTGACTATAAAAGACCTTGTTTGCCAGTTTTTAAGAAAATTGATGAGAAGCCTATCCCTGACCCATAGAGGGTGTTTAAATCGTTCTTGGACGTAAATCCAAGAGAAGATGTGAGCCACAATCACAACTACCTGTATATACACATACTTTTTCAAAATAAATAAATAAATAAAGAGAGAGTGTGAGACTCTAGTTGGCCTACAGTTAGATGGTATGATTGCATTTTCAATTTCTCATCTATAAAATCTTCTCTTCCTTCCTTTCATTTCTACTCAACCCATACATTCAACATATATAGAAGTGTGTAGAAATGGCAAGTTTTTCAAGTCATCATATAAGAAATATTTGTGTTTTTGGTGGATCTAGTCTTGGGAAAGAAAAAGAGTTTTTAGAAGCAGCAAATCATCTTGGTCAGGTAGTAGCTGAGAGAAAGATTCATTTAGTGTATAGGGGAGGCAGCTTTGGATTAATTGGGGGGGTGTGTCAATAGCTGCATTTTAAAAGGCAATCAAGTTTTGGGGATCGTACCCAAAGCTTTAGCAAAAGGGGACATCATTGAAAAAATAATTAGAGAGGAACTACAGATCTCCATAATGTCTGATCGAATGAATGCGATGTAAACCTATAGGTTTGTTAAATGTTAATGTTTTTTATGATAATTTGTTTTCTTTTCTTGATCAAGCTGTGGAATAGGAATTTCTAACATCTTCAGCATGACAAATCATAATCTCTATTGCTACTGCTGAACAATTGATTGACCAACTACAATCTTTCATCCCTGTACTTGATCCCTCAATGAGTCACAAAAATTGGTCAACTATGGAAAGTCATAAAAAGTTTAGACTGGATTTGAGCCTTCGTTTGTGAAACCTTGTGTCCTTTGGTTTTATTAATAACATTTTATTTTGTTTTATTATTTCTTATATTTGTTTAAGTGTGTTTCAGGCTTGTAAGTGTTCGTTGTTTCAGGTAATGTCTTCTATACTCTATCTTTCTACCTTAGGACATTGAGGACAATGTCTCATTTTAGTTGGGGGGAGAGGGTAGTAGTTGACATAATAAAAAAAAAATTAACCAACTAACTGCTTTTGTTTTTAATAAAATCATTTGCAAAACTGTTGTTATTAGGATGACAGAGTAAAGGAGTTCTTTTGTTAAAGTGACTCTTGAGACCCATCTTAGTAAACATTCTTATCAAGGTCTATCAGAATACTTCTTGAAATATTCAGGTTTACAAACTCTCGCACTGTTATCACTTGATTCTGCTCATATACTCATTTAATAAGTATTCTTAAACCTTCATTCTCTCACACACACGCTTCAACATATGATTGTGGGTTGCACATTGAATTATTACATTATTTATGTTCTTTTGTCAAAGGTAACAACTAAGGGAAAGAGATTGTATATAATTTGTAAAAAAAAAAAAACAAACTGATAATATTGATGATAATAAAATCGTAGATAAGTTTGGTTATATAGCCTCCCTAACCTAAGCAATTAAGCCCGAAGGGGTGTTTTAACACCTAATACCCTAAGGTCAACTAACTTGGGAGCTATTGGCCTAAAGCTTGTTATATGGGTTAAGGAGAAAAGCTTAAGGGAATCAAACATTTCATTATCTACGTGATGCAACCATATTATTTGATAGTTTCACCCACATTTAACTAGTGTTTTGCCTATGTTTTATATATAAAATGCATTGATATTCTTTTTTTTAAAAAATGTTTTGAAGGCACTTTTGGATGAAAGATGCAAAAAGGAGTAAATTGGCAGATTTGATGTTCAGTCGATGTTTTGTGCAAAGCGTGAGTTCTAGAGATCGAAATGAAGTGATTCCAGTGGCACTAAAAAGCTAACATCCATACCTTTCTGGAAATGTAATGCAAGAAAAATAAAAAGAGAAAGATCATGGAAATCACATCCTGCAAAGTCAAATCTCGCATTCTGCTAGTGTTGACCTTTGGCCATCCAAAATTTAATATCTGAAGTTACAGAAGTCCAATTGATGTAAACTCAATTTTATTGGATTCCTGACTTAAAGACCTATCAACGCGCCAAATTTCAGCCAAAAAAGATGTCATATGAGGGAGATATGATTTTTCAAAGATGACAACTGAATTCTGCCAGCAAACAGGTTTCGTGAAGAAACAAGTCCAAACTACATTCCAAAGCATCTAAACCGACATCCAAGTTTTTATATCAGCAATTTAGCTCCTCTAAGTCAGAGCTTGAAGATTTCATGTAAGACTATTTCTCCTTTTAGGAAAAATAGTTATTGAAGTACTTAAATGTAAACTGTCGACTCAACGAAGGACTATTTTGTAAAATAGAGACTAGGGTTTCTTAGCATATAAAAAGAAAGAGAGAAGGAGGCAGCAGCCGGCAGAAAAGAGGGAGAGCAGAAGGTGGTAGCATCCAGCAGAGAATAAACACACATTCTCTCCTCTACAAACCCAAAAATCATGCTCTTTTCATTCTTTAGAAGTAGTAGTTCAATAGTTATGCAAGGCTAAGCTCTTTTCTTGGTTGCAAGGACACAACA